>Ga0209828_1002995_pt1 | contig 13335 bp, 13 predicted proteins | sample MaitaG_FD_187429 | JGI IMG/M metagenome (GOLD analysis project Ga0209828, IMG submission 187429) | Marine algal microbial communities from Maine, USA - Maine_Asex2 metaG (SPAdes) (version 2) | ecosystem: Host-associated > Algae > Red algae > Unclassified | place: Maine, USA | collected 2015-01-05 | reverse complement strand
GAAAATAAGATACGTTGTCGGAAATTTTGATCAAACTAGAACTGTATTTCTAAAACGATTATTAGGATCGCAGATATTCGAAAAACTCCTTTTAGGTTATTATAAAATATAGAAGCTTAAAGATTCATCTTCATTCTTAAAGTCATGCTTAGCCTTTTAAATCTAACCAAATGAAACGCACCGAATGTACTAAATCCGATGCGTTATTATGATATGCTATGTTATTACTCATTTACGGACAAGCCATTCTGAGTTTAATGATTAACTAAATAATATAATTGATTCCAATCCCAAAGTGAACAGTATTCGCTTTTGTCTTAATGTCAACAATCGGATTATTGAGAATATCGGTGAATGAATGAGTGTATCTAGTCTTAGCATATAATGATACATTTTCAGCTAAGACAGTTTCGACAGCTAGTCCAACTGATCCCCCAGCATTGATTCTATTGAAGCCGTCGTTTTTAAAATTGACATTTATCTCTGGTAATGTAAAGTCTAAACCTAGTGTCGCAATTGGCTGAATTCTTCCACTTATGCCGTAAGCTAATACAGGCCCTGCTTCTCCTATCAGATTTATATTACCCAAAGGTTTTGTATATGCAATGAGTAGCGGAACTTCCACATAAGAGAGCTTTGTATTTGCTTTGATTCCAATAGGAAAATTCATCCCTATTAATTCATTAGTGAATGACTCATTTAGATCGAAACCTTTTCGTGTATGATTTAGCTCTCCTCTAAGACTGACATTCGAACCTAATGGCATTTCAGCATGAATACCATAAGAACCATTTGTCGTGTTTTGCTTTAAGTCAGTGATCATGTCTGGGACTCCAGAAATATTGATGTTATTAATATCTGTTCCGCCATGAATGCCAACTTTCAATTGTGCTTGAAGTTGTCCAATCATAAACAGTATTGCGATTGCTAATATGCCATTTTTCATAAGCTTGAATTTTATTTGGTTATCCAACCGTACTTGAGATTGAGCTATTAATTTATGAGTTTATTTTTAAGGTCAATGCGAAAAACACAATCATATCTCCGAGAGTCTCGCGACCCATCGAGAGTCGTCGGACCTTAGGTATGGCAAGTATTTTCAACGAAGAGATTAAAAATAACCAGTAAATAAGGGTCAATCTTAAGTGCGCTTGGGTATAATGAATCAATTACTATAAAGTCGCATTCAGTTGTGTTAAGGTTAATTATGAAAAGCTTATATGAATGTTAATTGTGGACCATAGACCATAGACAATAGACCATAGACAATAGACCAAAATAATATGGACGTGATTGAAAGCATGAGTTACCACGATTTTTGTCTTCTTTACAAAGGCCTGAAAATCAAGTGGGACATCAGCTCAAATGAATCTTCGCCGTCATCGAATGTAGTAAATTATGGAATAGCGAATTGGTATCTTTATCAAGGCGACACAAAAAAATAGCTGATTTATGGCGTGAGATGATTCTGTCAAAATCATGGAGTGCTTTTGGTCATATCGCTGCTGAAGTAGAATTGTTTTATTTTGAATTTTCAAAGTGAGATCAAAATTATAAACGAAATAAATATTTAATTAGGACAGTTTAGCCATTAATTTCAATTTATAGGGTTTACTCTTATCTGTTTTCGAATTCACATAACTAATTTAGATGTCTACAAAAAAATGAGCTTCTATGAAAAAGCTGACATATATACTTATAATGCAAATGTACTTCGCTACGATTGCGCTTTCTCAAAATTACATTGGTGCAGGTAATGATGTGAATATAGCAGTCACGTCAAGTGATCAACATCAAGATGTCAATTGGCCAAAATCTGCCAGTGCTACAAATACAATAAACGGCGAAGGACTCGATTCTAAGACGATGGAGGCTTCTCGATTTCTGACGCAAGCGACTCTTGGGTTTGAAAATTATCACATCGACGAAATTCTAAATAGTGGAATTGAAGGTTGGATTGATAATCAAATGCAATTAACTCAAACAAAATTATTACCGAAGACAGAGGAGGTTTATCAGATTAGGTTAGATTCAATGGCTCTTCAAAATGAATTTCCTGATGAAAGCGAATTCAGGCCAAGATGGTGGATGTTTAATTATGCATGGTGGGATCAGATGATGAGAAATGAAGATCTCTTGCGACATCGAGTTGCCGTCGCGCTATCAGAAATATTTGTTATTTCAAGAAAATCAGAATTACAAAATTTTGGAGATGGATTAGCTGATTATTATGATATGTTAGCGGGTCATGCTTTTGGTAATTATAAAAATTTACTTAAAGATGTTACGCTCCATCCTTGTATGGGAGAATATTTAAGTCATCTAAATAATCCCAAATCAGATCCGGCTAACAATGTCCATCCCGATGAAAATTATGCTAGAGAAATTATGCAGTTGTTTTCAATTGGACTATATGAATTGAATACTGACGGGAGTCTAAAATTAAATAATGGAGAGTTTATACCAACTTATGGTCAAAATAATATTCGCGAGTTTGCAAAAATATTTACTGGTCTTTCTGTTGCTGATTGGGTGACAAATCCATACGGGAATGATAACATTTATTTTGGTAAATCGCTATGGACTTCTAATGTCACAATTCCGATGATCATGTATGAAAATCAACATGAATCAGGTTCAAAGACTTTGCTAAAAGGGCGAATAGTACCTGCAGGACAGACGGGAATGCAAGACATAGAAGATGCGATTGATAATTTATTTATGCATCCAAATGTTGGACCTTTTATTGGATATAGATTAATACAACGCCTTGTGAAGTCTAATCCTACACCAGAATATATAGCTAGAGTTTCAGCGGTATTTAATAATAATGGTAATGGTGTGAGAGGTGATCTAGGTGCAACTGTGAAAGCGATTTTGATGGATGCTGAAGCGAGAGCATGCACACCACAGAATTCGGTCTCAAGCAGTAAGTTGAAAGAGCCTCTGATGAGATATACACATTTTGCTAGAGTAGCCGATAAGTATAATCCCAATAATTATCTGTGGAATGTTAATTATAATTTTGCAAATAATGTTTCACAAGATTTATTTAATTCACCAAGTGTTTTTAACTTCTATTTGCCAGACCATTCTCCAAATGGGGAAATTGCAGCTGCTGATTTGGTGGCACCAGAATTTAATATTCACAACACAATTACAGCACCAGGATATGTCAACGAAGTCTATCGATGGACTGTCTCATGGGGCCAACTTATGGGGACTTGGGAAGGTGACTGGATGAATGAAACAAGAGTCTATTGGGACTTAGCTAATATGATGAATCTGGCTAAGGATCCAGAGACCTTTATCAATGAATTAGATAAAATGTTTACCCATGGATCACTGTCCGCGCATACAAGAGGCGAAATAAAGAACGCCTTGACACAGATTGTGCCTGCTACCTGGTACGATTATTTAGAAGAGCGTGTACGACTGGGTGTTTACCTATTTTTAATTTCACCCGATTATGCAATCATGAGATAACTCCAAAATGAAAAATTTTAAACAATACAAACGTAGAGAATTTTTAGGCCAGATCAGTTGTGCTGGCATGGGTTACATGACCCTTATGAATTCTTTGATAAACTTAAAGGCTATCAATGCGGCTTCCATTTCTAACTCAGATACAAATGGTTATAAAGCTATAGTATGCATCTTGCAAGCAGGTGGCAATGATTCCTTTAACACATTAATACCGATTACTGATCATGCCGAGTATGTGACAACAAGAAGTAATCTTTCTATTCCACTCGTTGATGATCCTGGTCCTCCTCCAGTACAAGGAGTCTTGCCTTTAAATGGAAGCCATAACGGTAAATCTTATGGAGTCCATCCATCGATGACTGGTGTGCGCGAATTGTATCATAGTGGTCGACTGTCATTTGTTAGTAATGTCGGTACGTTGATGGACAGTACATCTAAGCAAGATTATCTATCAAACGCCGCATATGTTCCCTTAGGTTTATTCTCCCATTCAGATCAAATACAACAATGGCAGACTGCAATTAAAGATCAAAGAACAGCAATAGGATGGGGTGGTAAGATCGCTGATATGATCAACGACCAAAATCAAAGTGCTTCCGGAAATATTTCTATGAATATTACCCTTTCAGGCACTAATATTTTTCAAGCAGGAAATGACACAGTCGAATTTGCCATAAATGAAAATGGAAGTATCGGTATGAACCAGTATGGGAATACAAATAATATTCTACAGACATTACGAACAAATGCCGTTACAAATTTAATGGCCCATAACTACCAAGACATCTTCAAAAATACATTTAAAAATACGATGCAAAATTCACATGATGCCCATGTCGAGTTTTCCAGTGCTTTAAATTCGTTTAATGGATTTAATACCGTAGATCCATTCAGTAATAGTAATCCAGTTTCCCAAGACCTAAAGATGATAGCATCCACTATAGGAATGCAACAAACATTAGGATTTAATAGACAGATTTTCTTTTTGAATTTTGGAGGATGGGATCACCATGATAGTTTAGTTGATAGACATGGAGGTATGATCGGGATGTTAAGTGATGCAATGAAGGAATTTAATGATGGTCTTACATTACTGGGATTAGAAGATTGTGTGTTGACTTTTACAACTTCTGAATTTGGAAGAACCTTAACTTCTAATGGTGATGGTAGTGATCATGCTTGGGGTGGAAATGTGATGGTGATGGGTGGACCAAGCTTAATAAATGGTCAGCAGATATTTGGAACTTATCCATCTCTCGAATTAGACGGACCAAATGATATTGGGAATGGAGTCATTCTCCCGACGACACCTATTGATAGTTATTTTGCAGAAATTGCCAAATGGTTTGGTGTTGGTCCAACGGACTTAAGTGATATTTTTCCTCAAATTGGAAACTTCTATAATGTGAATTCATCGAATTACCCTATTGGTTTTATTAAATGATTAACATGAAAAAAACTTACTTATATATTTTCATTTTGTGTTTGTCCTCTCAGCTATCTTACTCACAGTGTTTTCCTGATAGACACAGCACGAATGCACATGATGGTTGGGTATCGTGCGCCCAATCAACTCACCCTAATGCTAGCCTTGGAAGCAGACACTGGGTCATGTATGATTTTGGACAATCGTATAACATGTACTCTAGTACAATTTGGAATTTGAATAGTCCAGATCATTTAGATTGGAATATCAAACTAGCACAAATTCACTATTCTCAAGATGGTGTCAGTTGGATTTTTTATGGAAATGTGAATGTTGCACAAGCTTCAGGCGATCCATTGTATGAAGGAGCAGCTGGTCCAGATTTTGGTGGGATCCAGGCCAGATACCTTGTGATTTCTCCTCTGACAAATTATGGAGGATCATGTTTTGGCTTCGGCGAAATTAGAATTTATACTGAATCAAGCAGCCCTAACTCTCTTGCATTGAATATTAATCCTTGTATCAATAATGGAGTGATATATGGTTTGAATGGAGGAATAAATAGAGGCGGTACTTATACTGGATCAGGAGTGCTAAATAGCTATGAAGATCAATTTGACTTTGATCCTGATTTGGCTGGCGCTGGAGCACATACAGTGACGTATCAATATATTCAAGGAGGAAATTTAATATCAAAAATAGCGACCTTAAATGTATCTGACTGTGGTCAAGGAAACTGTCCACCTTGTCCTCCATGTAGCCTCGCTTCTTTGCCAGAATATAACGAAGACCCGATTCTAAACGGTATATATTATGAGAAGCCTCAAATAATATCCAGTGGAAATGTAGATACAGCTTACAATGTAAACTTTAGAGCTGCTGAATCTATCATATTGGATTCCAATTTTGAAGTTGATTACAATTCAGATTTCCATGCTCAGATCAGAGACTGTGAAACTGAAGTCAACTTTCTAAATAATGGAGATTTTGAAATGGGAAATTATAATCCTTGGGTGATGGAATTACATGAGACAGCAGCTGCTAATATTGTTTATGATACTAATAATCCCTTTGCAGGTAATGCGTCTGCAAGAGTCGATGTCACAAGTACGACGACAACATCATGGCATATCCAATTTGAGCAATTTGGTATGTCTGTGAATAATGGTCAGACGTATATCTTAGAATTTGCTGCACGAGCTAACTCAAACAAAACAATACCAGTCGCTGTAGGGCGTCACAATTCTCCTTGGAATGGATATCATTGGGAGCAAGTTAATTTGACCACGGCGTGGCAAACATATAGCATGACCTTTGTTCCTGATGAAACGAATATAAATTTTGTACGTGTATCTGCTCGATTGAGTGATAATGATCCAGAGACTTATTGGTTTGATAATTTTGTTTTAAAACCTCAATAATGAAAAAGTATATTTATCTGCTTGTCGCAATGTGTTTTATGATGACTCAAAGTCTATCAGCACAATCCAATGAACGAGTCAAAAAGGAAAATCATTCGATCACGAACAACATTTTGCAATATGATATTCCAATTGACATTGAAGGGATATATAGTGTTGTCATAATTAGTCCTTCTGGTGAAATATTATCGTGGCCCGTAAAAAATCAAAAAAAGACTCGCGGATCCAAAGTCGACTTTACAGTAAATTCAAAATTTTGGACCAGTGGTGATTATAGATTGCAGCTGTTGCATGATGAACGCATAGTCGATACATATACAATCTCAGTTGGGTTGTCTAATAGACAAAAAGCGAGACTTAAAAATAATAATCAATGATGTTAGGATAGTGAAAATATATTTTCATTTTAGTTGAATTGGAAATTCTATTTTCTTCAATGACAGATCAAAAGGGTTTTTTGAATATTCAGTTAGAATAAGAATATATTCATCTTTTTGAATGATGTTATTTGAATAGACACCTTTTCTCTCAAGCGTAAAATGATTATGATTTTTTCTAAGATTGAACACATCTTCTGATGAATTAATAAGGAGTAAGTTGTCCTCTAATACCTTGTAATAATGCATCTTATTTTTCGTCTTGATATGTTCTTTAATCCTTTGAGTAAATATTAATGTGTTCTGTCTAATTCCAATTAAACGTCGTGACCAATCAATAGGCATTGCGATCGAATTTTCTTCTTGCAAGGTAATGTCTATTTGATCAAACACTCTATAGTGTATAATGTTAGCACTAGAATCAATTGCTGAAATTATATATTTTGAGCCAAATTTTGAAACTGACGAGTGTCTTCTAAAGGTTTTATCTATCGAGTAAACATCTTTGATATGTTTCACTCCAGCTTTCAAGTCGAAAGAGATTATTTCCAAATATAACATCAATGAGTCTAATCTTCTCGTTGATTAACCGATTAAACGATCTCCATCAAGTTCCAAGTCCATAATTGCTAAGTTGTCATTGTCTAGACTAAAAGATTTTATCACATTAGTTTTATTGAAAAGAATAATCTTATTATTGGGTACATCATGAAAAACTATATTTCCATTTTTAGAAATACCCAGAAATCTTGACATGAAAGAATTTGGATTTTTAATTGATAATTCTTCTATTTCATTACCGTTGTAATCGAGCCTCTTTATTGTTGTCTTCTTTCCATTGTCACTAAATAGAATGATTTGACTATCCTGCACCATGAATTCGTAAAATCTTTTTTTGACTTTTATAATTCCCAAACTTCTGTATTGTTATCAATAATTCATTTATTGTGATTTACGTAAACTCGATTTAATTTATGATTAGATTTAGAGCCTATGTAAATTTGTAAGACCAAAAACTATCATATAAAACATAAATTTCATTCCCATCAACATAGTTATTTATTATCGATATTTTTTTTGAACTTTTATAAGCATCTTCAACGCTAATTGGATATACATTTTGAGACAAAATATTTTGAAATACCAAAAGAAGTGGAAATAATATTGAAACAAGTTTTAGTGTATATCTATTTACCTTTTAAATATTTATTGTTTATACTTTTAATTATAATATCTGCGAAGATTACAGAATTTGGAAAAGAGTTCAATCGTCAAATCAATAGAATTGAAAATAGTAATGAAATAAGACTGATAGATATGACAACTATCACTCTTTCTTAAATCGTACAGGACGTCCATGTAAAACACCCAGAATAAAGAGACCCCAACCTATAATAAATAACAATCCACCAACAGGCGTAATCGGCCCAATGATACTTATCAACGAACCCAACTTAGCTTTAAACGCAAGTAAATATAAAGACCCAGAAAAACAAATCGTACCTGCTAGAAAAAAATAAATTGCCTTTTTAAACAGGCTCGACTGAAAGTAAGTCATTAAAATTGTAATTAAAATAATAGCTAAGCCATGATACATCTGATAGGTCGCTGCGGTATCAAAAATATCAGCTGCTCTTTCACCTAGATTGTTTTCTATCAGATGCGCTCCAAAAGCTCCCATGATGATTGACGTCAAACATATAGTTGCCCCAAGTATAACATAGCCTTTATTCATATCAAAATTATATTTGAGCTAATGACCAATCAATAGGTTCTTTACCTTGGCTGACTAAAAATTCATTTGTTTGGCTAAAGTGATGATTCCCAAAGAAAAGATTTCTTGCTAAAGGAGATGGATGTGCAGAGCTTAAGACATGATGCGTAGTCTCATTTATTAATACGATTTTTGACTTTGCAAAATTTCCCCATAATAAGAAAACTATGCCATCAAGAGAATCAGATATTTTTTGAATGACGGCATCTGTAAATATATGCCATCCTATATTTTTGTGAGAACCTGCTTGCTTATGCTCAACCGTCAGAATAGTATTTAACAATAGTACACCTTGCTTGGCCCAACTCGTCAAGTCACCATGTCGAGGAATGTCAATGTTTAAATCTTGTTTGATTTCTTTAAATACATTTCGCAAAGAAGGAGGGACTCTGACTCCGATTGGTACACTAAAACATAAACCCATAGCTTCTCCTGGGCCGTGATAAGGATCTTGGCCAAGTATAACGACCTTTACATCTTCAAATGCAGTCGTATTGAAGGCATTAAAAATCAATTCGTCTGGAGGATAAATGACAGTGCCTTGATCTTTTGCATTGAGAAGATGATCATTAATATTATGGAAATAATCCTTTTCAAATTCTTGAATTAAGACATTTTTCCAACTATCATCTATATCAACTTTCGTCGCTTTCACAACCTTGAAGATACCATTTTTATCAATGATAAATTTTTAAACGATCGCTAAAGATTCTGTTTGAGAACAGCAATATTGACAGCACACAAGACTTGAGCTTAAGACAAATAGAACGCTGTGTAAGTCTAATGCTAGTTTCTTATGACGTATCATATTAGCTACGGCAGACAAACCTGAAACAGCCATGATTAGACACCAAAAAATACCTGTGAAATAGAGAATGTCCATTGAGACATTGATGCTACTTATCATTGTATCATAAAAATCAGCGCTGTAATCTAATTTGAATTGAGAGACGAGAAAAAGGACAGAAAAGTAGAGAGTCGTAAATAGCGCATATCCTTTGAACGGAGTTATGGTTAAATGTTTCACGCAATTCGAGTTTTAGTTATGTAGACTATGACGTATAATTAAGTAATTTCCCCTATAACGACTTAATAAAATCTTAAATTGTTAATATTTGAATATATTTTCCTTTATAAATTCAGTGAGTTTTAACATTTGAGCAGGACTGTACGCTGTCCATCCCTCTTGATTTCTATACCAAGTCATCTGCCGTTTGGCATATCTTCTCGTATTTCTCTTTATAAGCTCTACAGCCTCAGTTAGACTATGCTTACCTTCATGAGCATCGAAAAGTTCTTGATATCCGACTGTTTGTAATGCATTGAGCTGTGAATATTCAGCTAAATCTTTGACCTCAGCTTCTAGACCTTCATTAATCATAAGATCGACTCGTTGATTGATTCGATCATATAATGCTTGACGATCTAGTGTCAGCAAGATTTTGATCGGAGTAAAAGCTCTCACTTTTTTGGGTGTAGTCAACAGAGACGAATAAGTAATACCATGAGCTCTCCAAATGGATAATGCTCTAATGATTCTGTGTGGATTCTGAATGTCAACTTTTTCATAATAATCTGGGTCTACAGCTTGGAGTTCATTTTGTAATTTTTGAATTCCTCCTGACTGTAATTCTTGATTTAATTTTTCAGAGAATGATTTATCTACAGCGGGCATCTCATCTAATCCTTCCAAAACTGACTTGATATAAAAACCAGTCCCTCCGCTTAGAATGACACATGTTTTATCTTTAAAGAGATCATTTATTAGGGAAATACTTTGTTCTTCAAAATCTGCTGCAGTGAAATGATCATGGATGCTGATATGATTGACAAAGTGATGTTTGACGGTATTAAGTTGGGCTTTGCTTGGTTTTGCAGTGCCAATGTTTAGCTCCTTATAAATTTGACGACTATCCGCATTAACAATCTCAGTATCAAATCGTTTTGCCAATTCTAAAGACACAGCTGTTTTACCGACTCCAGTAGGTCCTGCGATGACAATTAAGTATTTACCAGTCTGCTTCATTAATCTTGATAACTATTGCTATAAGTTCACTATTTTGAGCCCTCATGTTGTATTGGCTGACGATATTTGTAGTTTGGGTAGCGGTTAAATTTTCATTTAAAAGTATAAGAATAAATGGAAAGGAGAACTTGCCTAAAGATATTCCAATCATTTTTATTAGTAATCATCCTGTTGGTTTTATGGAGCCTTTGGTGATATCGACTCATTTACCGATGCAGTTATATTACCTTGCTCGAGGAGATTTTTTTAGAAAACCACTATTTCGATGGTTGTTAACATCCATACATATCTATCCCATCTACCGATTTCGAGATGGTTTTGCGGATATGCGGAATAACGAATCAGCGATTCAAACAGCCATTGATTTTGTCAAATCTGGGCGTAACTTTCTAGTCTTTTCTGAAGGCAGTACAAAACTCCAACATTCAATCAGACCAATCCAAAAAGGAGTATCTCGAATCATATATGATCTACTATTACAAGATCCAAATCAAAAAGTAGCAATCGTTCCAATTGGCTTTAACGATACAGCGATGAAGCATTTAGGAAGTCACGTCATTGTCAATATTGGAGAGCCAATTAATCCTTCATCATTATTTGTGAATGAACCTAAGAAACCTAGATTTCTTAAAGCATTGACTAAGGAGATTGAAACCAGGATGTATGATCTGGTCCCACAATTGACGGATAATGAAGATGAAGACTTACTGACTGATATCATAGATTTAAACCATAAAGACGAGCGGCCTTTTAAATTAATGAAGCGCTATAGTCAAAAAATTAATGATTTAACGACAGACAAAAAGAGTAGTCTTAAATCCGCAGTAGCGTCATTAAAGGCGCTTCTTAAAAATAATAATTCTACAGCATCAGGATTACTCCATAAAAACTCAATTTTTTCATGGTTGACCTTATTGCTAGGTTTTATTCCTTCATTTATTGGTTGGTTATTTAATGGAATCCCTTTTACATTAGCGACAATAAAGGCGAAACAAAAGGTCAATAAACCAGAATTTTACATGGTGATTAAAATGGTGTTCAAGATGATTTTCTTTTTTGCTTGGTATGTGTTATGGTATCTTGTTTTGAAGCTGATTGGAGTACCTCACGCGCTTCTAATTCTAATACTTCTCATTGTTTTAGGTGTTTACTACAGGCATTATGTAAATCTTTCAAAAGAAAAATTCATTTATCTTAAAGGGAAATCAATTCGACATGAATTTAAATCCAGCAAAGCTCATTTAGAATCAGTACTAAATACATAATAATGACCATGAAAATGCTACTCTCCATATTTGCACTATGTCTATTATTCTCGTGCTCAGAAAAGTCTCCTTCGAGTACCCATGCTAAATCGAACTCTAGTAATGAGAATATTGAAAAAGCAGATTATGCCATAGTTATTCATGGTGGAGCAGGTACAATCCTAAAGTCCAATATGAGTGATGAGATGGAAGCAAACTATATAAAAGCAATGAATGAAGCCCTTGACAAAGGTGAAAATATATTGAAGAATGGAGGTACAGCTATGGATGCTGTAGAGCAAACAATTTGGATGCTAGAAGATTCTCCACTTTTTAATGCAGGGAAAGGTGCTGTTTTTACTCACGATGGACATAATGAATTGGACGCAGCTATGATGGCGGGGATTGATCAGAATGCAGGGAGTGTTGGTGGAGTTCGTACAGTTAAACATCCAATTAGCGCTGCACGTGCCGTGCTTGAAAAATCAGATCATGTATTACTGACTAGTTCGGGAGCAGATGATTTTGCAAAAGAACAAGGCTTGGATATAGTAGATCCCTCTCATTTTCATACCGAAAGACGATGGAATTCCCTACAAAGAATTTTGGAAGAAGAAAAATTAAACAAAAAAGAATTATCCGAGCTTAGTGAGCATAAACATGGCACTGTTGGCTGTGTCGCTTTAGATAAAGCAGGAAATATTGTAGCTGGCACATCGACTGGAGGCATGACCAATAAGCGATATAATCGATTTGGAGATGTGCCGATTATTGGAGCAGGTACTTATGCTGATAATAATACCTGCGGCGTATCATGTACAGGACATGGAGAATACTTTATTCGCTATGCAGTTGCTCATGATGTATCTGCTAGAATGGAGTACCTAGGAGAAAGTGTTGCAGAAGCAGCTGAATATGTAGTGAATAAAAAACTTGTTGAGAAAAAGGGTAGTGGTGGACTGATCGCACTGGATGCAAAAGGAAATGTTACGATGCCGTTTAACTCGAAAGGAATGTACAGAGGATATGCTAAGCCTGGCGAAAGAGTCGTAAAGATTTATGAAGAGTAAATGTAAAGTAAGCAGTATTCGCCATTTGAGTCTTTATAGTGGATAAATCAAAATTGGTTTGTTAAGCTTTCAAGGCGATTTTCATCGAAGATTGATCAACTTTATGTAGGATTTGTTCGAGACTTTAATATCAGAATTCAATTTTATTCAAGAAGTGTAATATAGTTTACGCTCTATAGTAAGCTGATTGCATAATCAATAAATTCCTTTGCTTCTTGATCTGTTCTAAGTTTTATTTTATTTTTTTTGGCATATGCTTTTAATTCTTTTTCGTAGCCGAGAACTTTTATAAAGTCATTGACTTTAGCTTTTACTTGTATATATTCTCCATCCTTAAAAAGGATGTATTCCTTGTACATGTTAAACTTTTTTTGGACTATGGTTTCACCTGGAGTATTGACTTTACTTTCTTTTTTTGCGACCCTATATTTTTTAAGAAGAATCAGCATCGGAGAATATGCGATCTGTTGAACATACATCGTCTGTGTTGTTGAGTTCTGTTTGTGAGGAA
>Ga0209828_1002994_pt1 | contig 13339 bp, 7 predicted proteins | sample MaitaG_FD_187429 | JGI IMG/M metagenome (GOLD analysis project Ga0209828, IMG submission 187429) | Marine algal microbial communities from Maine, USA - Maine_Asex2 metaG (SPAdes) (version 2) | ecosystem: Host-associated > Algae > Red algae > Unclassified | place: Maine, USA | collected 2015-01-05 | reverse complement strand
AGAAAAGTGATACCATCTAATTCAAATCTATTGTTAAATGATTTTTTCTTCTTAGTATCTAATATGTCTAACGTCAATTCTCCTTCTCCCTCGTAGAAAGCTGTCTGTATGGAATCTGCAATCCTTTTAATATTCTCCTCATCATCTGATATGACGAATCTATCTACAAGCACCTTGATATCGCCAACTTTGAGGTCGGTCATTCGTTTGTCAAGCCACTTGGTCTTTTTCTCAAGGACTTCCTCTATGTATTCTATATCTTTCTTTCTGACGATTCTTGTAAATCCCTTTTGGATAAGGAGTCGCAATGCTTTGCTGACAGTTCTATCTTCATACTTCAGCGGCATAGGAAACAACAACTGAACTTTTGTACCTTCTTTAAGCGATTTTAGAAAATCAACGACATCAGCGACTTGATGCTTTTTGACTTCTTTACCAGATACAGGACTGTAGGTCTTTCCGACTCTTGCAAAAAACAATCTCAGATAATCAAATATCTCAGTCATCGATCCTACCGTAGATCGAGCATTACCTGTAGTAACTTTCTGTTCTATAGCGATAGCAGGGCATAGTCCTTTGATAAAATCTACCTCAGGCTTTTTCATCCTACTTAAGAACTGCCTTGCATAAGATGATAGACTTTCTACGTAGCGTCTCTGACCTTCGGCATAGAGAGTATCCATGATAAGAGAAGATTTGCCTGAGCCACTGAGCCCTGTGACAACGATGAGCTTGCCCTTCGGGATCATAAGCTCTATGTCCTTCAGATTATTAGATCTGGCACCTTTGATATGGATATGATCTATTCCTTTGGGGGACGATTTGGTTTTTTTTCTTTTGGCAGCAGCTACAGTCATGTTCTTCTTTAATAAGCCTCAAAAGGTACGAAGTTATATTGCTACAAATTGTATATAAATTTAATTTTTTCAGATTCATCTAATTTATATAAAACAGCTGCTAAATAAACAATTAGCTCAGGCTGTATTAATACATGACAATTCCTTATTTATTAAGCTTTTCTTAGATAGAATTGCAGTAAATTTCATTAAATTACAACGCAACCCTGCAACGCCTTAATTTTTTACTCATGTTAAAACACAAAACACAAAACACAAAACACAAAACACAAAACACAAGCAATTATTAATTTCAAAGCTGTTTTTAATTCTTTTTTTCGTGACAAGCTTCCAATCCTTTTCAAGCTATGCACAGTGCCCTGATGGGCCATATTACCTTAGAATGAAAGTATGGTATGTCCTTCCTAATGGAATTGTTCCTCAGAACCAACAAGAATGGAATGCTTTACAAACTTCTGTTTCTAATTTGCTTGCAGCTACCCAAGATGCATTTAACCAAAGTGACCCAATGGTTGGGATAAATCACAAAATCTATTTTAACTATGAAATTGAATACATTGTCTCTCCAGAATTAGAGACCAATGTCGATGGATTTTTTAATGGATGTGAATCAAGTTTATATGATGATCCTGATAGGTTAGATATTTTACTTATACAAGCACCTCCCACAGAAGGTAGCCTTAGAGGGGCAACTGGGGCAGCGTCCTCAGAAGGTGGAGATAAGTTATTTTCAATAACTGACGCAACATTGATTCATGAATTAGGGCATATGTTTGACCTTATCCATACTCATGGTGATGCTTATCCTTGTATTGACGATATACCTACTAATTGGACTCCAGGTATGCCATACTCTAAAGCGACAACTGGAGATGAAGTAGAAGATACACCTATTCATCCAGTAGTTAATAATACTTCAACTGGTGGCGGAGCTTTTGATGATGTCTGGGTTTACACTGGATGTAATATTAACTGGAACACAACAGTAGATAATTGCACTCCTACTGGAAGTTTTCCACCTAATTATAGTTCAAAAATTGTGGGTGGAACTATTACTTATGATAATGTACTCGAAAGAAACTTTATGGCTAATGTTTTTCCACCAGGTTGTAACATCCCTTTATCTCAACAAGACTTTACCTTAGGACAGGCTGAAAGAATGAGATGCCACATAGATACTGAGAAACAAGGATTTTTTGATAATGGAAGTACGCCTGATCAATTTATTGACTTTGCTTCAGGTTGTACAACTTTATCAGGGGTTATCGATTTTGATGTAGTTTATGATGAGTCATGTTATGTAATCACAAGTGATCTTATAATAGCAGGTGGTAATGTATCATTTATTGGGACAGAGGTAAATGTAATAGGTTCATCTACTATTTTTGTAAATGAGGGTTCAAAGCTAAGTATTCAAGGTTCTAATTTCCAAGGCTCATCAAGTTGTTCAACTTGGGGAGGAATAATATCTCCTGGTGGTGCTGATATGATTGAGATTTCCTTCTCACACATAGAAGAGTGTAGTTTGATAGACTTAGACTTCGTTTTTGACTTTAATATAAACAACAGCTTATTCGATGAGGTTACTGATATAAATTTGAGCAATAATACTGTTACTTACACTGACATGAGTAACAACGCATTTATAGGGTCAAATATTAATTTGACAGATCAGTTTATGCACTTTCAAGGATGTAAATTCTCTGATTGTGCAATAGTTGTGGAAAACACAGAAGGCAGTGATGTCGTATTTGAACGTACAGATCGCTATCTACCATATTTTAAAAATTCAAACATACATGTTGTCGACGCTGGTAATGCTGTAGTAGATGATTCATATTTTGATAATGATTGTACTAATCCAATAATTATTGACAAATGTATTCACGCAATTATTTGTCGTTCCTATTTTAACAATTGTAACCAACAGGCTACTGGTTTTGGCTCGTTTGGAGGACAAAATATTTTCTTAGGTAATATAGAAGTATTCGATATTTTTCATAATCATTTTTTAAATGATGACAGTGCAAACATTTATACTGCTTCTGAGTCGGGTAAAACTTCATTAGTACAAAATAATATTTTTGAAGGCGTGAGTAACTACGATATTGATACTAGAAACAATACTAACGTTGATATATCGTGTAATTTTCATGAAAATACAAATATAGCTTGGTGGACTAATGAACTCATAACACAAGGAAATCCAGCTCATGCCGCTGGTAATGTATTCGAATCAAACCAGATTGGTATTAACAATACCGGAAATATTTTTACATATTATTTCAATCAACTTAACTCTTTAGAACTTCCAATAGTGAATGATCCTGATTTATTTAATTTGCAGGAAGTTCAAGGAGCAGGTTCAGTTTGCTTGTCAAGAAGTTTGATAGCTAGAATTTGGGATTTCTCAGAATTGTGCTTTCCAAGTTTCTGGACTAATTGGCCAGAATGTCAAGATATTATTTGCGAGCAGTGTGTTCTTCCACCTCCTACTCGTGTTTCTGATGAGGCAGCAGGTCGAGTGTTGCCTAATGATTCGGATATGTTTCGCTCTTATGTAAATTTTGAAAACCAAGACGTATTAGAAGTCAGATCGATTTTAAATAATCAAGCTATAATCACTCCAAATCCACTCTCTGATATAATATCTATAAAAATAGATCAAAGCATAGAATATTTCAGTATATCTATATACAATATTGATGGAATATTAATCAATACAACCAAAGGGGCTTCACAATTAGACCTATCGTACCTTACAAAAGGGATGTATATAATAGTGGTAAAGGACTCCAATAATAGTATATTACTAAATGAAAAGATAATTAAGATATGAGAAGCGCTTTGATATTGATATTGAGCTCTATCATTATGCAGTTGTATGCTCAGACGCCATTTAATAAAGTGTATGATTTAGATGCAAGGTATGTGCAACTCAAAGGTGATGCTATTTTAGAATACAACGGCAAGATATATACTGCTGGTGCATCTTTTGAGACAGAAGATACCATATTAAATGAGAGGAACTTCTATGTCGCATCATTTGATCAATTAGGTGAACCTATAAATAATATTGTATGGTACCACGATCTTAATCCATTTAACAATACACTTAATACTAATAACGAATCATTTATCTATAATGATAGTATTTATTTTGCAGTAGAAACGCGTTTTAGTAACACACAATGTATAGTCAAGGTAGATGAAGATCTGATGACACTTAAGGAACATGCGTGCTATACAGATACTTCTTCTTTGCTGGTTGCCCCGTTTTCTTTCATAGAATTTCCTGATGATCAGTTGACTGTTATAATGGCTAATGAGTTGCCAGAAATTGATCTATTACTGGCAAAGATTGATTTAAAAGAAGAAGATAGATGGTCTATATCTAAACCTGCTCAAGAAGATGATTACATGTATTATCCGTACAAAATTTTACGTCTACCTCAATATGAAGATAGAGCATGGATAATGGGTTTTTATACGCATTATTCTAATGGATTTGCTAGGGATACGACTAATAATTTTGGCCTGTTTATGATGGTTATAGATGAAGATCATAACGTAGTAGATACTTTTTATCGTTACGATAATGTAATAGGAGTAGGTCCTGGATTTGAGGCATTAGTATTAGATGATGGCTCTATTGTTTATACGATGCTTACCTTTGATAGAGATTATTGGAATGAGACATTTACTTACAGGTATAAGCCTGTTGTCGCCAAGCTTAACCCTGATCTATCGGAAGCATGGATTAAGCCCTTTGGTGTATCAGATTATTCATTAAGGAATGAGGAGTTGGTTTCTATTGTAGAATCACACGATAAGGATGGTTTTGTTATTGCTGGATTGTCATTTTGGGACAACTATGGCTTGATAGGTAAAGTTGATAACAATGGCGATAGTCTATGGCATTATAGAGTAGAAACACTCTATGAAGAAAACAGTAATTTATTAAAAGATGTCACACGTTCTTCTGATGGTTATTATTTAGCATCTGGAACAAGATCTGTAGTCACTCGTGATGATACCATCAATAGTAATCTACAATTATGGATAATTAAATTTGATGATAATGGTCAGATTGTAGACGTAGGTACTACGAGTACGATAGATGAGCAAGAGGCTATCAATGGTATCACGGTCTATCCTAATCCAACGGCAGATATGGTCTATATAAAGCAAGAGAGTGAGCAGTCCTTGCGATATGATCTTTATGATGCTCAGGGTCAACTTATACACTCTCAGCAAGAGTCAGGTGGTAATCGGATTATGGTATTAGATGTCTATAGTTATTCTGCTGGAATGTATCATCTTGTCATAGTAGATGATAAAGGAAAGAATATCCACACCCATAAGATCAGTGTGACGAGATAATCAAATTGTAATAGAAGGCATGAGAAAGCAAATAATCTTTCTCATGCCTTTCTTATTTTAACAAAAGTTGACCTATCTCCTCTAATTAGGCAATAAAGACCTTAATTCTTCTGTTAAACAAATGTTAACAAATTAAAGAGGGGTAGCATCTTTCATTGAATTGGCCTTTTTTTATGTTTTATTATTCGTTTAACCATAAATTTTATTCGCCTATAAGCTAAGTCCTCTACACTAAACAATTTTATTTCTTACAGATTTCCGATTTAATCACAATTTCAATTGTTAGTTATGAGTGTGCAGCAGTTAAACGACAAAGAGTTAATTCTCTCTTACCTTCAAGGCGATCACAAAGCATTCGAAGTATTATTAAATAGACATAGAAACAAAATCTATACGTCTATATATCTCTTCGTCAAAGATTCAGACCTTGCCCAAGACATTTTTCAAGATGTATTCATCAAGATAATAGATACCCTCAAAAAGGGCAAGTATAACCATGAGGGTAAATTCCTTCAATGGGCAATGCGTATATCTTATAATATGTGTGTAGATCACTTCCGTAGATCTAAAAGAAGAACTAAAGTATCGGCAAGTGAAACTTTTGACATATTCGATGTGTTAGAAACTCATGAAGACACTATGGAAACGACCATTATCAAAAGTGAGATGCATAAGAAAGTGAGAAGCTTAGTAGATCAGTTACCTCCAGAGCAAAAAGAGGTTGTCATACTAAGACACTATGCAGACATGAGCTTCAAGGAAATATCTCAGCTGACAAGAGTAAGTATCAATACTGCTTTAGGAAGAATGAGATATGCCCTAATTAATATGAGAAAAATGGCTGGCAATAAGGAGCTAATGTTAAGCTAAGCTATAATAGATAAATACAGTATTACTGTTTTTTTGGAGACAGGTGATCATCAGAGGTTGAGTTTTGTTGGGTCGCCTGTCTTTTTTTTGTCCTTACCTATCACTTATCTTTCCCAATCTTTTAATTATTTCATACAGCGCTGGACAGTACTTAGCATTACGCTTATGTAATGACAAATGCTTATAGAAGTCATTGTCTCCAGAGTGGGGATATTGCCTACAAGCTGATGGACGGACCTCGTATATGCGGCACTTATTATCTTCTCGTAAGAATGGACAAGGGCTTGCATTGATCACTCTATCTCCGTCTTCATCTACTCTGATATATTGATTTTCGAAATCAGATCTACTCATACCCAATGATTGTGCTATACGCTTACTGTCTCTACTGGATACGATAGGCGGGATGCTCTTACAGCAATTAGCACATTGTAAGCAATCCATCTCTTGGAAGACTTCTACATGGACGGCTTCGGCTTCGGCGATAGCGTTTTTGGATTTTATCTTCTTTATCTTAGCTAACGGTACGCTAATGTTCTCTGGCTTATTTTTCTGAGACTGCCATTGTTGGTAAAGTGATTTTGACAAGTAGATTTAAATTGTAATGAGATTAATAATGGTATAAAATGGCATGTAATTATAAGCTCTTAATATTATAAAAAAAATAAGCGTAAGGTTTTGCCTCACGCTTATTTTTAGGTTTTTGCTGTTAGTATTCAATTATTCTTTAACGAAGGTGGCTTGGTACTTTTTCTGTCCGTTGATTAGGATAAAGTAAAGACCATTATTGAGATCAGCTACAGAGATGTTTCTTGCGTCAGATCTTACTTTTTTTACAACTTGTCCTTGACTATTGTAGATGTATATAGATCCTAGTTTTTCTTGATTGTATAAATCTAAGTTGATATACTCACTTGTAGGATTAGGCCATACATTAAAGGTTGTCGTTTCAATATCTCCTATAGAAGTATTCAGTACAAACTCAAAGCAACCTATATCAGGATTAGCATCTCTTATATAACCTTGGATATCTCTCTCGGGAGCATTTCCAGCGATGCCTGCATCTATACATGGGCTGTCTGACATTAACCGATAATTCATATTTGCTTGATCTACGAATGATGGATTAGATTGTAAGATATCATCATCATTAAAATACTGTGTCATATTAGCAACATCTCTACTGTAGTTACCTCCGAGACTATTAAAGATAGGCGTACCTGCTTCTACCTGATAGTCTTTAAGATTAAACATGAGCGTATTCTGCATATTGATAATTCCCACTCCTTCCAGATCTGTAAATGCAGCTATTCCACTTGACAGAAGTCCTAAGTTATTGACTATGGTAGAGTTAACGATATCTAATACAATAGAAAGTTCCATGCTATCAGAAACATTATGCGAAATGGCACCACCCCTTCCTTCATCTTCAGCTCTGTTTTCATGTATTAGGCAGTTTTCTATCCTACCTTTGATATCTTCGATATTAATAGCACCTCCCTGTTCTTCTGCAGTATTAGCAAGTATTACAGAGTTACGTAGTAGAAATCTTGCAGTATCTATATTAGGATTACTATCTGCATTAAATGCAATAGCGCCACCCGTATTTCCCTGATTCTCTTTGAAGAGGCAATTGAATATACTTGTATAACCTCCATCTACAGTAGAGATAGCTCCGCCAGAACCCGTTGAGGTATTGCTAAGGAATTCGCTATTAGTAATAATTAATGTTGTCGTGTCATTTTGGCTTGACATCGCTCCTCCTCTTGGAGCAAGGTTGCCCCTGAACAAACATGAATCAACAGAAACTGCTGCTTTAAATCCGCCATATACTCCTCCTCCTCTTGCGTCTGCAGAATTAGATAAAAAGGTCGTGTTTTTAATTAATGCATTAGTAGTGTCACCGTATATTGCTACTCCGGCTCCCCAGTTAGAATTGTTGGTACCAAAAAGACAATCATTAACTTCAATGATTTTGTTGTCACCATTAGCAAACATGGCACCGCCGGAACTACTGCCTGCTGCAACATTTCCTAAGAATGTACAATTGACTAACTCAGCCGACCCCCTGAATAATCTTACACCTCCACCAGCTCCATCCAATGCTTGATTAGTGGCAAACTGGCAATTTTTGATTTTTAAATTGTCAATATTTGATTGCGGTGATTGACTTCCAGAGTAGTAGAATCCGCCTGCATTATTAGCTGAATTTAACCTGAATTCATTATTATCTAAGACAATGTTTTTTCCTTGAAAGAGGTATAATCCTCCTCCAAAACCTGAAGAATCTATTGCTTCGTTGTTAGAAAATTTACAGTCTTTTATATCAACTGCCATATCAAAATTTACGACATCTCTCGAGTCTATATAGATTCCTCCAGCGGATGCAGCTTTATTATCTATAAATTCATTATTACTAAGAGTAACATTTTTGACTTCATTTAACGATAAGCCTCCACCAAATCTAGTGCACTCATTATTATTAAATTCGCAATCTGATATTGTAAGTGATAAAGTTTCATTAACCAGTTCACGTGAGTCTATATAAACTCCTCCAGCAGACTGCGCAGAATTACCTATGTACTTATTGTTGATTAATCTGAGATTAGAAGTCTGCCATACAAACATAGCTCCACCAGTACCTGAGGGATTGTCATTATTCTCAAATAGGCAATCTTCAATCAATACGTTAATACAATCTACTGGATAACAGCATCCACGATTAGTAGTATTATTAGTGAAAGAACATGTCTTAACTTCTATATCATCTACTTCATAAAATACCGGGCCTGCTGATTGAGAAGTTGACATATTAGCATCAAACGAACAGTTACTCAGTATAACGGGATCTGAAATAGTTTCGCCAATATTTTCAAAAGCAATACTTGCGCCTGATCTACCAAAGTTATTATTGAATTTGCAATCATTAATTATCATAGCAGAGAAGCTAATAATACCTCCTCCTGCACGGTTAGAAAGTTCGTCATCACCGTTTTCCGAAGTCTGACCTCCCGTGATAGTAAATCCATCAAATGTGATACGCTTAGGAATGCTTCCATCTACAAATACGACATGTCTGACATTGTCTATCCGATTAAGACTATCCATAGCGCCTGCGTCATTGTCCATGATGTCACCACTCAATATAACTTGATTAGTTGTCGCATCTCTTTGATCTCGATCTGTCTCAGTTCCATATCTCTACCTGGCTTGTAAGTCCCACCAGCAACCCATATCTCTTCTTCTGTAACGATAGTTGTTCCGTTAAATTTGTCCAAAGCATCATCGAGAAGTGTAAATGCATTTTCCCAACTAGAGCCGTCATTGAGTCCTGATGCCGACGCATCGACATAAGTAACTTGTGCTTGTAGAGTACTGATTAATAATAAAGTAGTAACTGATAAGGAGAGGAGTGTAGATTTTTTTACCATTAGTTTAGATTTTTTACTAAAACTAATAAATCATTCATAAAAAAAGAAACCGCCCTACGGGTGTAGGACGGTCACTAAGCTTTTAAAAGAATCAATGAATAAGGCAAATACTCAATCTCAAACCTATAACTTCAATTAATATGCCAAAATTCCTCTATAGCTTGAGAATGTCGCCTTGATGTCCTTTGATAATTGTACTAAAATAGGCTACATTTGCATACTTTTTGAAACTCTACAATTATTACAGATAATAAGCTCTCATTATGGCTCTAATAGGAAAAATAAGACAACATTTCTGGTTTGTCCTCATATTACTCGGATTGGCACTTGCGGCCTTTCTTATCATGGATACATCATTATCTAATACTAGCCGTGGTGCATCTGATGCTCAGATAGGTTCTATCAACGGTCAGCAGATAGATTATAATGAGTTTACGAGAACAGAACAAGCCTACTTTGGAGGTTCCACAGCTGATGCATTTGCTAAGAAAAATACGATATGGAATTATTTCGTAGAGCGAGCATTAGTCAAAGAGGAAACGGATGCTTTAGGTCTTAGTGTATCGTATGACGAATTAATGGACTTACAGTTCGGTAATCCGCCATCTCCGATTATCACTCAGAATCAATGGAAGCCTGCTGATCTGCAGAGTATCAGAAACTCTCTCACAAGTGGTGAAGCTATCAATCCTAATCTGGAATCATACTGGATAGAGCAAGAGCAGCAGATTATTAATGAAGCATTAAAATCTAAACTGAACAGTGTCATATCAAAAGCGATCTATACGCCATCATGGTTAGCAACAGAGTCTCATAATTCTGAGAATACAAAAGTAGATTTCAAGTTTGTAAAAATCCCTTTTGATCAGATTGATGGTGCTGGAATAACAGTATCAGATTCTGACATTAAAAATTATGTCTCTACAAGAAGAGACCAATTCGAGCAGAAAGAAGAAACAAGAGTAGCAGAATATGCAGTATTTGATGTAGTACCTTCAGCTACTGATTCTGCTTACTGGATGGAGAAAGTAGAAGAGATGAAGACCAACTTTATGGAAGCTAAGAATGATTCTCTTTTTGTGACAAGTAATAAAGGTTACTACACACACTTATACAACGGCTTAGATCAGATATCTGATAATAATAGAAATGCAATATCAGCGCTTAATCCAGGAGAATATTATGGACCATTCAGCGAAGCAGGTTCTTATGCCATCGTTAAGATGCTCGATAAGAGAGTTGTTCCAGATACAGTGTCAGCTAAGCACATCTTAAGAAGAATAGATCCTAATGTACCTGGTAGTGCAGTAGCAGCAGAAGCATTTATAGATAGTATTAATACAGTACTTAAGAGAGGTAGAACTTCTTTTGATACACTTGCTGTAAGACACAGTGAAGATCCTGGCTCAGGTGCTAAGGGTGGTGATTTAGGTAAGTTTACTCAAGAGACGATGGTGCCAGAATTTGCTCAAGCAGCTTTTATCTATGGTAAGACAGGTGGCATTTATAAAGTTAAAACACAGTTTGGATATCACTTAATCAAAGTAGGTGAGCAGATTTATAATAACGAAAATCCTAAGTACAGATTTGCATCTATAAGTCAGGATATCATTCCTACACAGGAGACTCAAGATACTAAGTATGATGAGGTGACTGAATTAATAAGTCAGAATAGAGAAGCAGCAGACTTGGCTAAAGCACTTGAGGCTTACCCTAATGTGACGATGCAATCTTCTGCTCCACTTAAGATTAATGATTATGCATTCGGGACACTCGGAAGTGGTCAGACACAGCGTGATATGGTTAAGTGGGTTTTTGATGTAAGTACAGAAATCGGAGATGCATCATCAGATGTATATAGATTCTCTGATCCTGTAAGATATTATGACAACAAGTATGTTGTCCTTACACTTAAGTCTATCGTACCAGCTGGTATGCCGACTGCTGATATATTAAGATCACAAGTCGAGACTGCTGTTATGAATCAGATGAAAGGAGACAAGCTTAAAAGCTCTCTAAGTGTGTCCACGCTTGATGCTGTAGCGTCTCAGTATAATACAACTGTAGAGACGGCTACTGATGTTACAGCTTCTAGCCCATTCGTTCCAGGTGTCGGTACTGAGCCAGATGTTATCGGTACTGCTTTTGACTTAGCTGCCCAAGCGGTATCTAAGCCTATCGTAGGAAGCAGTGGTGTTTTTGTTATAGAGAAAGTAAGAACGATGGATGCAGGAGCACCGTCTAATATCCCTTTCCTTAAGACAAGTGTATCTACATCGACTAAGAGTCAGGTAGGATTTAAGATTATAGAAAATATGAAGAAGAGAGCTGATATTACAGATAAGAGAGCTTCTTTCTTTTAGTCAGAAATAACATAGAATAAATTATTAGAAAGCTCATCGACTGTGTCGGTGAGTTTTTTTTTGTTATTCGTGTTCGTAAGAGCACAATGATTTGCCTTCCTCTTTTTAGGGGAAGGTTATGATGGGGTGAGTATAGCTTCTATAATACCATTTAAATTTTAAGGTGTCGGAATAGATTATAGAAGAGAATTTGTTAAGATTAAGGCAAAAAACGCAGTCATAGCCGTAGCTATGATGAGTATTTTTAACGCAGAGATTGACTAATTCTATTATAATATAACCGACATTCTAAAATTTAAATGGTATAAGAAGATGGTCTTCATTATCTTGAATCTGTAGTCATCCACAAAAGGACATAAAGCTTTTTGTATCTAATTCAGCTTAACCTATTCATAAGAGCTATTGCAATAGTGATACATCTTACATATATTGCCGTATTATTCGGTATATATTAGTCGTATTATACGACAAATGTATGCCCTCACGCAATATGGAACCCATATTTTATGTTTGACCGAGCGATTCTCCATATGGATCTTGATTCTTTCTTCGTCTCAGTAGAATGCCTTAAGAACAGTGCATTTCTGGGTAAGCCACTTATTATAGGTGGCATGGGTTCTCGTGGGGTAGTGTCATCATGCAGTTACGAGGCGAGGCGTTTTGGTGTGCATGCTGCAATGCCTGTTAAGATGGCTTTGAGATTATGTCCACAAGCTATTGTCCTGAGAGGGGATATGGATAGTTACTCTAAGCACTCACGATTAGTGACGGAGATTATTGCAGATGATGCTCCAGCTTATGAGAAGTCTTCTATCGATGAGTTCTATATAGATCTCACAGGTATGGATCAGCACTTCGGTTGCTATAAGTGGTCCAAGGAACTGCGACAGAAAGTTATACGTGAGAGTGGCTTACCTATTTCATTTGGCTTATCGGTTAATAAGTTAGTATCAAAGATAGGCACTGGAGAATCTAAGCCGAATGGTACTAAAGAGATCGCTAAGGGTGTAGAGAAAGAATTCTTATCACCGCTATCAGTCAAGAAAATACCAGGTATAGGAAAAGAGACTTACAAGAAGCTCAGCTTTATGGGAGTGAGGCAGATCAAGACACTGAGTACAATACCCGTAAAGTTGCTCCAGAGAGAATTCGGTAAGAGCGGCCGACACTTATGGGAGAAAGCCAATGCGATAGATAACAGTCCCATCGTCCCTTACAGTGAGAAGAAGTCGATATCTAAGGAGCGGACATTTACAGAAGACACACTTAATCTGAATTATATAAAAAGTATGCTACTTAAGATGGTCGACGAACTGGCTTATGAATTAAGAGCGTCAGAGAAGCTGACGTCTTGCGTGACAGTGAAGATCCGCTATGCAGATTTTAATACTTATACAAAACAGCGTCGGGTACAGTATAGCTCTAATGAGGCTGT
>Ga0209828_1002991_pt1 | contig 13348 bp, 11 predicted proteins | sample MaitaG_FD_187429 | JGI IMG/M metagenome (GOLD analysis project Ga0209828, IMG submission 187429) | Marine algal microbial communities from Maine, USA - Maine_Asex2 metaG (SPAdes) (version 2) | ecosystem: Host-associated > Algae > Red algae > Unclassified | place: Maine, USA | collected 2015-01-05 | reverse complement strand
AATTTTGCATTCCTGTTCGACCCGTCCGAGATCTTCACGGAACACGATGATCGCGTCGGCCTCCTCGCTGCGTACGGCGTGTTGCTCGTGGATCCATGACAGGCGACCGTTCAGGATCTTTTCGAGATCGCCGTTGAGCCGGTCCCACGTGCGGCGGTCGGTTTGAATGCCGTCGATGAGGTTGTTCAAGGTGAAGGTTTCGGCATTCTTCAAGTCCTCAGGGCTGAACAGTTTAGCGGTGCTTTCGAGCCAGTTGCTGATTTGGTCGCTGGCGGCCTGCAGGGTGCGCGCTTGTTTGACCTTTACCGCGAGTTCCTCTTTGCCGGTGACGCCTTTCAGGATGGCTTTGTTAAAGTCCTCAATCGCGGTGCTGAAGTTGGCTTTGGATTCGGCCAGCAGGGAACGGGCGGTGCCGATTTCGTTTTTGTCCTTGATGGCCAAAGCTTGTTGAAACTCTCGGAAGCCGTCGTTGAAGTGCAGGGCCGAGTTGATTTTGGGCACCATCTTGGCGGCGGCCTCAATGTGGTTCTGCGCCTGTTGGTAGAGAAACAGATTCTTGTATTTTGGTAGATCTTCGGCCTGCGGCTTTACCTTGCTGAGATAGTCGACGGCCTCTTGGTATTTTTCCCGGCTCTGCCCGAGCAAATCGGGGTTGGGGTTCGAGGGATTGGTGTTGGCCTTGGCCCAGAGCGAACGCGCATCATTAAACGCGCCCATGCCAGGATCGTAGTAACATTCCTTGGCGTTGGTGACGCCTTCCCAGACGAGTTTGGTCAGTTCGTTGAAGTTGGCGCCGTAGCTGCCTCTTCCGGGTTCTTCGATGGGGATGGTCGGCCAAGGCTTATTGCCGGAAATCTTTCCCTTCCAAGTGTTTCCGAACTTGTCGGTGAGCGTGTCCTCGGGGATCGGACATTGGCCGAACCCGTAGAACGGGACGATCCAGAAGAGAAAAAGTGTAATTACCAAACGATTCATAACAAGCATCGTATAAAGACATCGGCCCTTCTGACAAGGCGATTTATGCGCGGTCCGGAACGCTTTTTCTGTTTATGGCTTCTTTGCTGTGTTTTTGGACCGGAATGCCCCACTCTGGTTGAGTTGATTTATCGGTCCGGAGTGCCAACGTGCCACCGCTACTCTGATAACTTGGTTGCCCACCCCGGCCTTGCCCTGCGGGCCACCGCCGGGCTAATCGGAGCCACCGCTAACGCGGCTCTTTTCCAGCTCCGAAGGCGAATGGGTTGAAGATCCCTCTCTCTAACAGCAACAGACGTAGAACGCGGTATGGGCGTCAATCTCTTCGGAAATCGCGTCCAAGACTGACTGCGGCACTTCTTTGTTGATCTTCAACAGGGCGATCGAGGTGTTGCCTTCGAAGGCGTCGTGCGGGTTGCGCACGTCGTCGATATTAATGTCGGCATCGGCGATCATGCTGCAAATCTTGCCGAGCACGCCGGGACGGTCGTCGTAGATGAAGCCGGTGAGGCAGCCGCTGGGTTCGATGTACAGTTTGTCGAAGTCGTTGATACGCGCGAGCGTGATGTTGCCCTCGGTCACGGTGCCGCGAACGCTGGCCTTGACCAGTTTGTCGCCGTCGGCGTGGGCGGTGAGATCGACGGTGACCGAATTGCCGTAGCCTTTCTCCTCGGCTTCGCGGTTGGTGTAGTCGATGCCGAGGCCGGTCAGAAAATCGACGGCGGCCTTGCGGTCCATGGTCGGGTGGAAGCCGGCGTTGAGCGCAGCGGTCATCGGCACGACCAGCCAGTCGCCGAACTCGGCCAGATTGCCGTAGACGCTGGTTTCCAATAATTTTAGCTGTGACCCTTCGCCAACGATGGCGCGGCAGACTTTGGTGAGGGTGTGCGCGAGATCGGCGTAGGCGCGGTCGAGTCCGGCGGGGATGTCGCGGTTGACGATGGCGTGGGTGATGCCTTTCTCGTCGTAGTCGATCAGTTGCTTGGCGGCGAACTGGGCCGCGTTGAAGTTGGCCTCTTTGGTGCTCGCGCCGAGGTGGGGGAGCATGATGTCGGCGATGTCGGCGATCAGTTTATCACCGGCTTCGTCTTTGGGATAGACGTCGTTGAGCAGATAGATGTCTTTGGTTTTGCGCGCGGTGCGTAGGTCGTCCTCGTTGAGCACGCCGGCGCGGGCGCAGTTGATGATCACCGCGCCCGGTTTCATTTTATCGAACAGTTTGGCGTTGACCATGCTGCGGGTGGCGTCGTTCTCGGGGATGTGCAGAGAGATGTAGTCGGCTTGTTCGAACAGCTCCTCGACGGTGACTAGGCGGACACCGATCTCAGCGGCACGGTCCTTGCTGATCATCGGGTCGAAGCCGATGATTTGCATGTCGAAGCCGCTGACGCGTTTGGCGAGCAGGCGGCCGATGTGGCCGAGTCCGAGAATGCCGAGGGTTTTGCCGGTGATCTCGCGGCCCATAAAACTGGCTTTTTCCCACTTGCCGCTGCGGCAGGAGGCGTCGCCGGCGACGATATGGCGCGCGTGGGCGAGCATCAGGGCGACCACTTCTTCGGCGACGGCGTTGGAGTTGGCCCCGGGCGTGTTCATCACATCGATGCCCTTGCTGCGGGCGTGGGCGGTGTCGATGGTGTTGAATCCGGCGCCGGCGCGGATCACGACTTTGAGTTCGGGGAAGGCGTCGATGACCTCGGCGGTGACCTTATTGCTGCGGACGACCATGGCGTAGGCGTCGGCGTGGGTTTTGGCGAGTTCGAGCAGGTCGGCGGACTCGTCTTGGAACACGGTGTATGCGCCGTGGCCCTCCAGCGTGTTTTTGCAAGTGGCGTCGAGTTTGGTGGGGATGAGAACTTTCTTCATTATCGTAAAATTGAGGGGTAAATTTGCGCGGACGCTAGGGGCGGTCGGGGGGGAGTGCAAGCGCGGGTTCGGGGAAACTTGCTTGAGTTTGGTCTGTGCTGGATTAAGCGGAGGCATGGAAGATCTCATCCGTCAAATTCTCGAACAAGTCGGCGAAGACCCCGAACGCGAGGGTCTCGTTCGAACCCCGCACCGCGTCGCCAAAGCCTACGAATTTCTCTGCTCCGGCTACGAGACCGACTTGGACAAGGTGGTCAACAACGCCCTGTTCGAGGCGGAGAACAACCAGATGGTGATCTGCAAGGACATCGAAGTGTACAGCCTCTGCGAACACCACATGCTGCCGTTTTTCGGCCGCTGCCACATCGGCTACATTCCCGGCAAGAAGGTGATCGGCGTGAGCAAGCTGGCGCGCATCACCGACATGTTCGCCCGCCGCCTGCAAATCCAGGAACGCCTGACCACGCAGATCGCCGAGACCCTGATGGACGTTCTCGAACCCGACGGCGTGGGCGTGGTGATCGAGGCCAAGCACCTGTGCATGATGATGCGCGGGGTCGGCAAACAGAACTCGAACATGGTGAGTTCGGCGATGCTCGGTACGTTTCGTTCGAAGACGGCGACGCGGACCGAGTTTTTGCGTTTGATCAAGCAGTAGAGCGGCACGCCCCGAAAGTAGAAGCTTGAAGGTGGAAGATTACGGCACAGTGGCAGTTTCTCGTTCCTCTTCTATCTCACCGGTTCGGGCCGGCAAATCCCCCATTGCACACGGAAATGTTATCGCGACAAAATAATTAATGTAATCAACTTGCAATAGTAAGGATGGATGCCTAGCTCCGTAGCCATGTCAATAAACGCTACCGACGCTGCCGTTCCTGTTCTTCCCGTCACTGTTCTGTCAGGCTTCCTTGGGGCCGGAAAAACAACCTTGCTCAACCACATCCTTCGCAGTCGCGAAGGCAAGAAGGTTGCCGTGATCGTCAACGACATGAGTGAGGTCAACATCGATGCCGCGCTCGTTCGTTCTGGCGATGCCTCCTTGTCCCACGCGGACGAAAAGATGGTGGAGATGACCAATGGCTGCATCTGTTGCACCTTGCGCGAGGACCTTCTGGTGGAGGTTGGAAAGCTGGCGCGCGAAGGTCGGTTTGATCATCTCGTCATCGAGTCCACCGGCGTCAGTGAACCGATGCCAGTCGCCGAGACCTTTACTTTTCGTGACGAAGTAGGGGACTCGCTGGGAGATATCGCCGGTATCGACACGATGGTCACAGTTGTCGATGCGCTTAACTTCCTGCGCGATTATGAGAGCATCGATAATCTTTTGGCGCGCGGAACCGCGATGACGGAAGAGGACGAGCGGACCATCGTGAACCTGCTCGTTGACCAAGTCGAGTTCGCCAATGTGATTCTCATCAACAAAATCGACCTGGTTTCCGAGGAAGACCGCCGCCGGATCCGGGGGATAGTGCGAGCCCTGAATCCGAAGGGAGCCATTCACGAGAGAACGAACGCTGAAATCGGATTGGATCATGTCATGGGAACTGGGCTGTATGATCAGGCGGAGGCCGAAGAGACGACTGGTTGGCTAGATTCGCTTCTCGAACAAACGCCCGAGACCGAGGAATACGGCATCTCCAACTTCGTTTATCGGCGGCGGATTCCATTTCATCCGGAACGCCTGCACAAGGTGTTCGGTCAAGAGTGGCCCGGTGTGATCCGTTCGAAAGGCCTCTTCTGGCTGGCGACCCGCCTGCAATATGCCGGCTATTGGTCGCAGGCAGGCGCGATGTGTCAAAACGAGTGCCTTGGACTTTTCTGGGCTGCGATCCCGCGTGAGCATTGGCCCGAAGATCCCAAGGTGCTCGCCGAGATCGAAGAGTTCAGTGAAGGGCCGAACGGCGATTGCCGACAGGAACTTGTGTTTATTGGTTCGGAGATGGATCAGGAGGCGCTCACGGCCATGTTGGATGATGCGCTCCTCACTGCCGAGGAACTGGCCATGAAAAAGGAAGAGTGGGCACGACTCTTCAAGGACCCGTTCCCGACGTGGGACATGTTGTTCAACGCTGTCGCATCCTAATGACGAAACCGATGTGACAGGAGATCATCGATGGTGACTTCAACGAACGTGAAACGTTATGATGCCGTGATTGTCGGTGGCGGTGCTGCCGGTCTGGGTGTGTCGATCGCCCTTGTCCATGCCGGCATTGAGAACTTCGTCGTGCTCGAACGACATGCGGTTGGCGCGTCGTTTGCTTCGTGGCCCGCCGAGACGCGATTTATCACGCCTTCGTTCCCAAGCAATTCGATTGGGATGCTTGATCTGAACTCGATCGCGATCGGCGTTTCGCCCGCGTTCAGCTTGCAGGTCGAGCATCCGACCGGCGAAGAATATGCCGCACACCTGCGGGGCGTTGCGAAGCAGTTCGAAATTCCGATCCGAGAGCAAACCGACGTCTGGCGGATCACAAAAATCGGCGGCGACTTTCAGATTGAGACCACGGACGATTCCTTTCGCGCGCGGCATGTCATCTGGGCTGCTGGCGAATTCCAGTACCCGCGTTTTAGTGGCTTTGAAGGCAGCGAGAGTTGTCGGCACACGGCGACGATTGCCAGCTATGAAGAACTTGCCGGAGACGAATTTATTATTGTGGGTGGTTGCGAGAGTGGCGTCGATGCCGCCTACCACTTGGCGTCCCGCGGTAAACGTATTCGATTATTTGATCAGGGTTGTCCGTGGAACGATGAACGTTCCGATCCCAGTGTCGCGCTGTCCACTTACTCCCTCGAACGGATGCAGTCCGATGCGTTCAAGAAGCACGTGGAACTCTTTCCACGCACACCAATCACGGCCCTCGCCAGCATATGCGGTGGGTTCGAAGTGACTGCGGAGAACGGACGTCGCTTCCAAACGAGTGTGCCGCCGCTACTGGCCTATGGGTTTGACGGGAGCCACAAACTGATCGCCGATTTGTTCGAACAGCGCGACGATGGCTTTCCGTTGTTGAGCCGGCATGATGAATCGACCATTGCGTCGGGCTTGTTCTTGTGCGGCCCAGCCGTTCGGCATCAGCATCACGTCTTTTGTTTCATTTATAAATACCGACAACGGTTCGCGGTGGTTGCGAAAGCCATTGCGACCTCGCTGGGATTGCCCGCCGGAGAATTGGAAATTTATCGTCAATGGGGCATGTATCTCGACAATCTTTCCGCCCTCGGGGAGGAGTGCCTGACATGTTAAAGGTGAGCTCGCAAGGAACCGCCGGGCGGACGGTCGCTAGGCCTCAGGGGAAGGTGCCCACTGCCAGGCGGAGTCGGCTGGCTCGTGCGTTGCGTGTCGAGTGGCTCGGCCAAACCGTTGCCAGCGTGTGTTGGATCGCCAGCGTGTTCGCCTACGGCATGACCTCTACCGGCGATTGGTTGCAGCTGTTCGCGGCGTCGACGTGGTTGGTTGCCAATGTCGCATCGCTTGCGACGGGAAAGGAGGGTTGATGTGGACGAGGCTTTTCAAGTGGATCACGTCGAACCGACGTTTATCGAAGGAGCGGTGGCCCTGCTAAGTCAACAGGTCTGGTGCTGGGGGCAAGACGTTTTGCGGCCCGAAGGGAATTGGTTGATTGAGACGGGTTTTGATCGCATCGAGCCACCCACGGAGCACGAGCATCGCCACAGCCATTACAGCTTGGATTTACCGAGGAAACGCTGTGTTGTCCCGTGTGGGTTTGGTGTGTTCTACGGGGATCTCCGCTGGGGTGGTGTCTTTCTTCCGCGGTTCGAATTTAAACCGACATACACTGTCGTGTCCAAGCTGAGGCGGCCGCCTTGGACCGCGTCCGATATCCCGACCATCCCGTCGCCTACAGACGTCCAGCGAAGCTACTGCGCCTCCCTGACCCTCGGCCTGATTGATTGGATACAATCCTACGAAGCCACCATTGTGGAACGCTTGGGCGTCGAATATCGCCGATCGACCTTGGTCAAGTGGGACGATGGCGAACGCCTCTCCACGCCGGCGGAAGAAATGGCCTCGGCTTGGCAATCATTGGCCCGTCGGGTTGCTGCCAACTTCGACGCGTTGCAACGGAATCCCTCTCATGAATAACGACCTCTACCCCAGCACCTACGACGAGTGGCGCAACTGCTTCCAGAATCACGGCAACACCCCTTTAACCTCTGCCTTCCTCCAGAGCCGACTTGCCGAATTATGCGATGACAGCCATGCGAAGACCAAGGAGTTTGCGCGGCTGTATGGAGCCGATCATCTCAAGCAAACGATTGCGTGGTTTCGCCAAGCGGCGGCTGCGTTGCCGAATGAATAACGATACCTGTCTCATGAAGCCATCAGGGAAATCGAGATACTGCCCGGAGAGGAAGGCCTTCCAGCTTCTCCTGAAAGACTGTGCGGCAGGATTCTATCAGCAAATATATTTTCTGGGCAAAGACGCCAGCCATTTCCGGGGCAACCAGCTGCAGGAGTATGGCTTTGTTCGAACGCCCTCGCAGGGGCTTAAGGGGACGAGCTGCTATACCTTCAAGACGAAAGGGACAACCATCGAGCTGTATGGTTCGTGCGCCTCCTGTTACTCGGAAAACGCGAGCGTGGCCTTTTTGCGGTCGCGATCTCGTTTCTACCATTGGTTGTCCGAAGACCGGTGCGTGGCAGGCCTATGGACGAAAGCGGACATCGAAACCGGCACACCGGAGAGCATCTTTGCAGCGGTCACGCCACTTCTCCAGTGGTGGTTTGAATACGAGCAGTGGATCAACGACCGCTTCGGCGAAACCTATCGCGAACAGTGCTTCCGCGAATGGCGAAAATTCAACAAGAGCAAATCTTGGCTGCCTCCGCAGGAAGCCACCCGGTGGCTTGAACAGTTCCTGAAAAACGGCAGCGCACACGTTCGGCCGAAACATTTTGATGAGACAACAGAGCCAGGCGCAACCGTGCCGGATGACACCGTCGCGGTGGAGGTTGTTCCGATCGAACAGAGCTAAAGCGCTCGCGTACTTTTACTTTGATCAGGCCGGCGCCAAGTTGGGCTTGGTCTTCCCCGAACGCGCTGTAGCGGCAATACCTAAGACCGTGATCAGCACCATTTCGACGCCGAAGAAAATCAGCAGCATGGTGGCCAGTCCGGAGGTGAACCCGTAGCTGTGCAGGCCGACGCCGAGCTGGTTGAGTCCGAGCCAGGCGGCCATCACGATCACGCAACCGATGGCGGTCATCACCGCCATGCCGACGTCTTTGATCAGGCCGGCGAGGCGGGCGTGGTAGGACAGGGCGCACCAGATGACGATCAGCAAAGCGCCGTTTTCTTTCGGGTCCCAGCCCCAGAACCGGCCCCAACTTTGGTCGGCCCAAACGCCGCCGAGCATGGTGCCAAGAAAGCTGAAGATCAGGCCGAACGCGACCACGCCAAGCATCACCCGGTACAGCGCCTTGAGCCCCTTCTTGTCGAGCTTGAGAATTTTCGCGCCCAGATAAATGTGGGCGATCACCCCGGCGAAGAACACGCCCATGTAACCGAACAAAATGCAGATCACGTGGGTCGACAGCCAGAACTGCGAGGCCAGCACCGGCACCACGTTGCCCATCGTGTCGTCGCCGTCGGTCACGAACATCCCGGTCATCAACAGCAGCGTCCAACCGGTCAGCGCGCCGCACAAAATGCCGACCCCGTTGCGCAGAAAATATTCGACCGCGAGGGAGATCAGCACGCAGCCGAACGCGACGAAAGGAAAGGTGGAGTAGAGATTGGTCGCGGGCGGGCGGGCGGTGATGAACATGCGCAATTCGATGCCGGCGGCTTGGAACACCAGTCCCAGTCCGAGCAAGGCTGCTGAGACGACGATCACCTTTTTCGAACGCGTGACCAGACCGGCGAAGGCGACCAGAAAGGCGATGATATAAAGGTAGAGCGTGTAGGTGAACGGGCGCATCTGGTTGTTGGTCGACTCGAATGCCGCGAGGAACGTGGGCCCGAGATCCCAGTGTCCGACCAGTCCGACGACGGTGACCGCCAGCGCGCCGAACGCGGCCACACCGGCCACCAGCCAGCCAAAGCCACGCCAGAAGCCGCGGAAGCGAGCCACAAAAAAAAGGCCGGCGGCGATGGTTGCCGCGAGGGAAACACCGAGCCATATCAGCCCGCCATTGGTCATTTCGGTGCCGCCGTAAAGACGCACCGCCACCGGGATCAGGGTGACGGCGAGCATGGTGGTGAGGATGGTGGCGCCGAGTCGGCGGATGCTGCGCTGGCGCGGAAAAAACGTGAGCAAGATCACGCCAATCGCGCCGAGAAGAATGAGGCCGATGTAGCCCGCCCGGAGTTTGCTGACGGTGCTGAGCATGGCTTCGGCTTTGCCGGACTCGGCTTTTTCCAGTTCGAGGCGGCGGCCGATAAAGGACAAGTGCTTGTCGACGGCGGCTTGGAATCCGGCGTTGTTATTGCGGGTGAACGCGGATTGCATTTCGATCCAGGCATCGATCGAATTTTGCAGTTCGGGGTCGCCTTCGCGAGCGAGCTCTTGGGCTTTGTCGAGGGAGTTGGCCGGCGAGGACCAGGTCTCGCTGTTCATGTGCGGATCCAAGGGGATCACGTGGAACGGGAAAGGGACGCGTTCGACCATGTCGCTCACGCGTTGCAGTTGGGAGATGACGGCGATGCCTTCACGGTCTTGGTCGGTGAGTTCGGTTTTGTTCATCAGCGACAAGCCGAATTCGCGCAGGCCCGGGTTGGACTGCAGTTCGTGATAGCTGATTTTGTTGTCACGGAGGCTAAGATCGAGATTCAGCTGCCGCTGCAACCAGAGCGGTACCTCGATGGTGTCTTGCGCGAATTCCAAGCTGCCGCGCAAATATTGGTAGCCGAGAATGGCGCGGGTGAAGCGGATTGTTTCGCCTTCCAGGTGGGTGCGGAATTCGCGGTCGATGTCCTCTGCGGCCTGGGAGCGTTCGATCAGGTGCGGCAGGGCGTCGGCGACGTCCACGTAACGGTAGCGGCGGTGGCTCGCTTCCGCAGTAATGCTCGCGTCGGCGGCGATGTCGGGATTGTCGAGCACGAACAGATGGTCGCGTTCGGTCGAGCTGGGCGCGAAGAGCACGCGGGCGAGCCAGCGGACCGGTTCCTCGCCGTGCGGTTTCTTGCTGCGCATGATCAGCGATTGTTGTTCGGCGAACGAGTCCATCGGCATTTTGCGGCCGCGGTGCAGCACCGGGATCAGGCGAAAGCTAGATAGATCAATCTGGCTGCCGGGACGGGGGGCGTCAGGATCGGGGCCGCCAGCCGGATTGTTGCCGTCGCCCGACTTTGCGAACGCGGACGGGGTGACTACGGTGGCGAGGGTGATCAAGAAGGCCAGCAGGGCGAGACCGAGAACGGGGAAGGGCGTTGGTTTCATTTGGCGGATTCCAGTTCGCGGGCGAGGCGTTTGCTGTTGTCGGAAAGCACGAGGAGGAAGTGGATGGCGAGTCCGATGAACACCACAATCGTGGAGATATACGGCAAGATGCGTCCGGTGGTGAAGCGTGTGGTCAGTTGCGTGTAGTCGGGCAGGGCCTGATTAAACGAACTTTGATAGAAGGTCCAGCCGCGGTGGCGGTAGGGCTTGTTCATCTCGACCGAGGCGTCTTGTTCGAAGCCTTCGTTTTCGCCGAGTCCGCGCACGGTGATCCGGGCGATGTACTCCTTGTCCATCGCGTTGTTGGCGTGTTCGAGACGGATGAAATCGTTGAGCTGGACCAGCAGGGGCAGTTCGTAGTGTTTCTTTTGCAGGCGGAACCAGTTGGTGGTCGACCCGGACACCACTTCGGGGTCGAGCGCGCTCTGGCCGTACACCCCGTAGGCTCCATCCAGCACCAGCGGGTAGACCGTATCATCGCCGTCGATCCGCACCTCGGCCATCATGCCCGGAACGCGCGCCTCGGGGGTCCTGTTGAGTGCCTCGGACTGGATCCGTTTCTCCCAGGTCTTCTCGATTTTCTCGATCGTGCTGTAGCGCGTGTCGCGTTTGCCGAGGATGTTTTGCAGCGTCAAGGTCAGGCGCGACGGGCGTTCCCAGTTGTTGTCGGCGAGCGCCGCGGCGAATTCTTTTTCTTTCAATGGCAGGAGTCGTTTCTCGACTGCTTTGCGCGACGGTTTGCTCTCGAAGGCGGCAATGTCATAGGGCGGTTTGGTGAGTTCGCGAACGACCTGCATGAACGGGATCTCGCCGGTCTCGCGCACTTGGCGGAGCATCTCGTCCATTACCGGATGTTCCCGCCCCGAACGCAGCAGCACCACCAACATGTTTTGTTGTTCGATGCCGTCGATCAGAAAGCGGACGTCGTCCGGACGAACCTCATCGGTGAGCGGATTGGTTTTTTCCGCGAGGTCGGGCCGGTCGGCGAGAAAGGCATCAATCTCCGGACTTTCCTCGGCGACCACCACGTCGCATTCCTTCAATAACTGGTCGCGGAATTCGGCGGCTTCCGGTGTGAGTTCACCGAGGTTCAGGGCGAGGTCGGCAATCATCGATTCACCGCGTCCGCTCTGGCGCATGCGGGCGAAGCGGCCCGGTGTCTCGATCCAGCGGCGCAGGTCGACCGCTTGCAAATGTTGTCCGGCGGTGGCGAGCCGGTCGCCGGCGACAAAGTCAGTCGCGCCCTTGAACTTCACCCGGCTGTCTTCGTGGTATTCTTTGACGGTGACGGTGAGCCCGAGGTCCTTGAAGCGGATTTCCTGGCCGGGTTCGAGCTTGTTGGTGTCGAAGGCGTGTACGGTGCGGATCGAGTCGTCCGAGGTGGAGGCGGCGAGTTCCCAAATTTTATGGTGTTCGCTCAGATTGGTCGCCTGGCCCTCACGCAGCGCCAGCACCGACTCCTTGCTGGAGTAATAGATGAACGCGCCGCCGACCATCATCAGCAGCAGTCCGCAGTGCACCGTGATCAGTCCGGCCATGCGCCAGCCGAAGCGGAAGTGCACGACCAGCGAGGCCATCAGATTCACCGTGAGCAGCGCCAAGGTGGTCATGCCGCCGGGAAAGCAGGGGGGCAGGAACCAGGAAAAGAAGAACACCTTCTGCGAGGCATCGAGTCCGTATTCGTTTTGGTATAGGGTGCCGAAGAAAATTAGAATCGCCAGCCAGGCAAGGCAGGCCACGGTGGTTTTGAGCGAAATGAAAATTTTAAGAAATCGGAGCATAAGATGTCTGCGTAAAGTTCGGCGCGAACCGACCGGACCTTACCAGTCTCGGTCAGAGAACTTGTACGCGGTTTATTTGATGGATTCGCAAAGGCGCTCGAAGGCTTCTTTTTGCTTGGCGAGAAGACCGCGCGAACCAGTCATTTTGGCGTACAGAACGCGGTCGTCTTCAAGGGTAATCGTGCCGGTGAGCATGGACTGCGCCGAGGGCTCATCGGGGACGAAGGAGGAGAGATCGGCGTACATCCCGGTTTGGCCGCCTTTGGTGGTGAACGATTCGATTTCGGAATCAAGAAAGCTCTGCTTTTCGGCCGGGCTCGGCGAGGCCAGCAGTTGGCGCAGCCAGCGGTCGAGGTTCCCCGCCATCCCGCCGGCGGTCGGAAACGCGACCAAGGTGACCTGTGCCTCGTCCTCGGCATCCTCCTCCGAACTGACAGTAAAAGTGGCGATCCGGTCGATGCTGATGCCGCCGCGCGCCGCCGTTTGCTTTGGCAACTGGCTCCAGCCCTCGGGCTTGGTCCACACAATACCAGCGGCACGCCCCTCTTTCTCGGGCGTTCGTTCGGCGGTTTGCTGGATTTCCATGTAGGTGCGCACTTCGGTTGGTCCGCCGCAGCCACAAAGGAGGGCGGCTAAAAGGCCAATGGCGCAACTACCCACCACAGAGCGCATTACGCTCATCCACGGACTGATCCTGTTCCCGAATATCTTCATATCTGGCATGCGATAACGATACGCCTTCGGATTGCGATTCTTTACCGAAACAAAACGGAAGTCTGGTGATGTGGTAAGGTAGACTCTTTGCAAAGAGGTGCGGCACCCTCTTGGAAGGGGGCGCTACCTCAACGTCAAAACAGCGCGCAAGGCCTTCAACGCTTTGTCCCGTTTCGCCTCGGACCAATAGAGTTGGCACGCCGGGTAGGCCTCGTGGACCGAAAGCAGATTGGCGTGGAAGTTGCACACACGGAACGCCACGGTGGTGCCGGCGGGCGGCAAACTGCCGACCCAGGCGGGATCCGTCTCGGACTCGGTCCAACCATTGGTGATCGAAATGCTGATTGCCTCCGCGTCGATGATCCGTACCGAGCCAATCGGATCCGTGTCGGCGAGCAGCCGCAGCAGTTGTTTGCGGAACGGCGGCAGGGTGGTCAGGTTATACTCCAGATACGCCGGACGCAGGGTGTTGCCTTGGTGGTAGCCTCCCTTGCGATTCAGGAAGGGGTTCCAATGTTCATTCTCACCGTTGAACGCGCCGTCGAGGCTGGCCATGATGGTCTTGTTGGTCGGGTGGTTGATCGCGGCTTGGAGGGCGAAAATCACGGACG
>Ga0209828_1002989_pt1 | contig 13350 bp, 16 predicted proteins | sample MaitaG_FD_187429 | JGI IMG/M metagenome (GOLD analysis project Ga0209828, IMG submission 187429) | Marine algal microbial communities from Maine, USA - Maine_Asex2 metaG (SPAdes) (version 2) | ecosystem: Host-associated > Algae > Red algae > Unclassified | place: Maine, USA | collected 2015-01-05 | reverse complement strand
GGACAAACACGCCAATGCCGATGGCGCACGACGCGTGCGTGAACCGATCGATGAGAGTGATGCTGCGATCGATACCACCACTGGATCAGCACACCGTGACGATGATGAATTACCCGCGTTGGTGCGTCAGTGGCAGCGCGATTTTGCCGCCACTGGCCTGCCTCCCGCTTACGTCAAACCTATTGATAAGGAGTCCACATCGGATGAATAAGAAATTACTGACGCTCTATGGATTAAAATGGAACCCGTTCTCTCCAGAGCTACCTGTCGAGGCTTTGCATGTTAGCCCCCAGTTGGAAAATTTCTGTTGGCGGGTCGAGCAAGGGCTGATCCGCGAAGGTGGCTTTGCCATGATCAGCGGGGATCCGGGTACAGGCAAGAGTGTGGCACTTCGAGTGCTGGCTGATCGGCTAGGCAAGATGCGTGATGTCAATGCCGGTGCTCTTGTACATCCCAGCAGCAACCTTGCGGACTTCTACCGCGAGATGGGTGATGTGTTCGGTGTGGAGCTTCGTCCCAGCAACCGTTGGGGCGGCTTCAAATCCTTGCGAGAGCGTTGGGCTGCTCACTTGCAAAGCAGCTTATCGAGGGCAGTTTTGCTCGTCGATGAAGCTCAAGAGATGCCACCGATGGTGCTTAATGAACTGCGCTTGCTCAGCAGTGAAGCCTTTGATTCTCGCAACCTGCTAGGCATTGTTCTATCGGGAGATTTGCGGCTGAACAACAAGCTACGCCGTGAAGACTTACTGCCATTAGGTAGTCGATTACGCATCCGGCTCAACACCGAATACGCCACACGTGATGAGCTTCATGCCTGTCTGACACACCTGCTTGACAGCGCAGGCAATGCGAACCTGATGACAACCGAACTGGTACAGACGCTGTGCGATCACGCAGCTGGCAACTATCGCGTGTTGTGCACTCTGGCCGCCGAACTACTGGATGCGGCAGCGCGAGATGAACTGATGCAGCTGGACGAAAAACTTTACCTACGGGTTTTCCAATCCCCACCGGCCAAGAAACGTAAGTCCGCCTGAGTACAGTTCACTAGAACACCCAAAGGAGAAAAACACGATGAACAAAGAGCATATACCCCCGGAAATCCTGCCCTCGCTAGACACGATGCCCGAACTCAGTGATGAGAGCATCGCAGATGTATTGACTTGGCTCGTAGCCTTCGTCGATGCATTTGAGGAGCATTATGCAGACCCACTCTCTCGGTGGCGACAGCGACGCTACGAGGAGCTTCATGAGCAGTACGACGACGAGCAACTTGATCTGCCAATTGACTCCTCAATCGATAACCTTTTTTGAATTAACTAGCGCAAGAGCAGCTCAGCACTATGCAACCGACACGCACTGGCTTCTTGATAACCATGAGCGCACTACCGACAGCAAGGACGTTGTCGCGCGAAAGATTGACCTTCAGAAAGCGTGTAAAACACTCCCTCAGATATCGTGAGCACTCTTAGGTGTCCCAAAATACACTTGTGGAACAATATCTGGGTTGGATAGAGGGTATGGAATCATGTTGTGTCCAACAAAATCTCGAATCCTCCGCCCCCCTATTGGGCCCTTTAATCGCTCAAGCGAAAGACAGTTTGTCAAGAGATAACAACTAACCAAAAACGGTGGTTGCAACTATCTCTAAACGCAGTACCACTACAGCAGAGATAGAAAGCAAAGCATGGTTGACAAGAAATTCAAAAGCGTTGATAACGTATTAAGGAAAGAGGCTGGTTGCCCCACCAAGCTGGATTACTCGGAGCAAGTCTCTTGGATGTTGTTCCTGAATAAATATTTAACTTGTCAATGCTCTTCTAGCTGCATCTTTAGTCGCCGTCAATTGCTTTTTGCAATATCAGGTTTAATCTCCGCTTGTATCTTCACACAACTCGCTGGTTGCTTGACATCGAAGCCAATGACAGACAAGAGTGCGGAAACCCTGCAACAGGTTGCTGGTGACACTCCAAGGTATAAATTAGCCGAAGAAAAAAACCTGTCAGCCAACACAGATTCGTCCATCACTAATAAAACAGCTGTATTCAGCAGATAGCGGCCAATGATTCAGATGCCAATTTTAAACGAGGAGAAGAGCTTTTAGAAAAAAAGAAATTTACTCGCGCATTAACTTATCTGACACCTGCAGCTGATGAGGGACACGCAAGAGCTCAATCTATTTTAGGTCGGGCGTATGCAATTGGAGAAGGTGTAGTGCAGGATTACACACAGGCGATCAGTTGGTTTAGAAAATCAGCAGCGCAAGGAGACTCACGCGGGCAAGCCTATTTAGGTGTTGCGTATGAGCAAGGACTCGGTGTAGAACAGGATTACACACAAGCGGTCAGTTGGTACAGAAAATCAGCAGCACAAGGAGACTCACGCGGGCAAGTTAATCTAGGTGTGATGTATGAGCATGGACACGGTGTAAATCAGAATTACACACAGGCGGTCCGCTGGTTTAGAAAATCAGCAGCGCAAGGAGACTCACGCGGACAAGCTTCTTTAGGTTCGGCGTATGCCACTGGACGTAGTGTTAATCAGAATTACACACATGCGGTCCGCTGGTTCAGAAAATCAGCAGCGCAAGGAGACTCACGTGGACAAGCTTATTTAGGTGTGATGTATGGCAATGGTCAGGGTGTAGAACTGGATTACACACAGGCAGTTAGCTGGTTTAGGAAATCAGCAGAGCAGGGCGACGAAGTCGGTCAAGTTAAGCTGGCTTTTGCTTATTCTAACGGGTTGGGTGTGCCTAAAAGCGATATTCAGGCGTTGCACTGGTTTAAAAAGGCTGCTAACAACGGAAGTAGCGAAGCCAGCGAGTATTTGGGTTATATGTATGAAAACGGATTGGGGGTTACTAAGAATCTCGTTACGGCAAAGCGTTGGTACAATCTGAATGCAGGGGTGTTCGATAGCAACACTAAGGCAGAATCAATATCGGAAAACGCCACAGCGACTGATATCTACAATATTCTGAAGGACGCAGTGTTTTACATTCAAACGCCGTCGGCCACAGGTAGCGGTGTGGCTATTTCGGCCACTCAAATAGCCACTAATTGCCATGTTGTTGAAGATGCAGAAACCGTCAATATTCAGAACGAAATAATCACTACATCTGCAAGTGTGACAAAACGCGACAGTGACAATGATGTTTGTATTCTGAAGCCTCGCTTTGACCTTACTGATTTTGTTCGAGTAGCTAGTTCCGATGATGTCACTACCGGAGACCGTGTCTACACTATCGGTAGTCCACTAGGGATTGAGAATTCATTTTCAGATGGCCTCGTGTCGAACACCCATGCTCCTCAAAAGTTAGGATTCACTCTAGCGAACGGTAAAATACTCCAATTCACAGCGCCAATTTCACCGGGTTCCAGCGGTGGAGGCCTGTTTAACAGCAAGGGAGAACTGATAGGTATTACCACGTTAACACTCAAAGAATCTCAGGCTCTGAATATTGCTATACCTGCTGATTGGTTTATGCAATGACGAACACGGTAACCCATCCTTGTAGCGATAATTCAGCTAGGTGACCAGTGAGAGTAGATAGCACCGGATAGTGTTAAGAAATACATAAAAAATAGCGTCTCGGCGGTCACGATAGAGGTGTCCCACAATGCTCTTGTGGGACACTGAGGCCTCATCGCTTGATTTGATGCGGTTTTTCACAACTGGCCCTGCTAAACTGTCCCACAATCATTCGATTTTAACGATTTGGGACACTGAGCATGCGTGAAGTCGAGGCCGTCAAAACCGGCGAACAACGCCAGCAAGTCGAGGCGCATCTGGCCGATCAGGGCGGCCATCTACGCGGACATCTGGAAAGTCGGCGTGAACACCGCCTTGCGTATCTCGGATCTGTTGTTGTTGGCTATTTACCCTCCGCTATTCTGGCCGTGCTCAGTTGGCCATGGTTGATGTACGTGGCCTTGATTCGGCACAACCGGCGCTCAACCTCATCGAGCAGAAAACCGGTAAGCACCGGAAGATCGTCGTGAACCCATCCGCTTTGGTTGTCATGCAGCGCCGCCTGGCTGAATATCCCGATCATGTGTGGTTGTTTCAGTCCGATGCAGTGAACCGTAACCGGCGTGAGCCGCCGAAACCGATCAATCGTCGATCGGTGTCCAGGGTGTTCGAGCAAGTCGGACAACGGGTTGCACCGAAGGTGGTGCTCGGTACACACTCGATGCGGAAAACGCGCGGTTACGCGATGCACAAAGCGGGACGCTCTATTGAGAGTATCGCGAAGGTGCTGAACCACAGTAGTCCAGCTGTGACCATGCGCTACATACGTCTGGTGCAACAGGACATCGATGAGAGCTACACCGAGTTAGAACTCTGATCAAGCAAGTTACTGCATCGGATGTGATGAAGCAGATAGGATTGGCACGTCCTGTTCACGAAGCGGTTTAAGGTCGTTTTCTTTTCGAATAGCATTCAATAAAGATAATCGCGCTGGCGCCAAAGGAAAACTAACCGACATGCCGACCATGTGACTTTGGCTGCCTAGTCGCGCAACTTCGACAAAAGCTCCAACCAATTCGTTAAATGCTTTGACCACTGCTAACGAGCCAAATGCCTGTAGTAAGGATTGGTGCCTAACGAGTTCGATATCAAGATCTGGTGGGGTGAATTCTTTAACCCCAAGTTGAATAACAAACATATAGGCGTCTTCGTAAACCTGCAGACGTTTTTCTTCTCGCTTCATACGCCTTTCTTTATATAAGCTGAGCCACACTACAGCGAACCAACCAATGACAGTGAGAATCAGTGTAACTATTGGGACGAATGTTGATAACGTCATTTCGCTGAGCAAGCTAGTGAAAATATGAAGACGCTAAGCATCGAGAGTTGTGTAATTCCACATCGTGTATGGGATATTGGGTCAATATTAGTATTCCCTAGCAAACGCCAGACAACCTTCATAAAATGACGGACTCTGAACTCTATCGATCATGCCTATATGTTGATCACATTCATATTCAGCATTCAAACTATTATTTTTTGCCCATTCATAGCCAGCATGATGTCCTGAGCAGTCGATCCGACACTTGAAACCCTTGAAATACTGATTGTTATAGCCCGAGCTACTATTAGGCATTGTTCTGCTAAGCGTTCCTTGCCATCCGGGCGCTTCTCCCCAAGGTGTGTTGGGGTAGTCACGCCGAAACCAATCTCTAACTTTATTTTCTATAATAGGTTCTATTTTGACTACAAAATCAGCTGTGAATTTATCAACACTATTTTTATTAGACAGTTTGCGTTTCTCCGCATCGGAGAGCGTAAGGATATATTCCTCCATCATCTTTACTGATTCGGCCTCAACTAAACCACCGTAGTTATCCTCGATGAATTTATCAAAACTAAGTTCTTTAAGAGCCGAAATATATGCACTGCTTCTGTAATTTCTTTCGGCTAGTTCCTCAAGGGATTGAGATCCTTGAGGAACTCCATAACTAGGGATAAGCTTTTGTAGCTCTTTTCTACACTCTTCAGATGTTTCACACGGATATGCCATCGATGAAAATAGCGACAAGCTGACAGCCGCCAGAAAGAAACACGCAATTCTCATAGTTGTCTTTTTTTCTGTAAATTCACAGTAATCCTTTAGGTGCCCACCGAAACGCAGTTCGGCATGTCAAAGCAGTTGGCCTCGATAGCCCCCAAGATTCTAAATTTTCAACAGCGAACAGTTCGCTGGTCATTTGTTCACTTTACGGCAATCTCAGCGCGAGTCAATCGCCAGGAACCGCATAGGTATGCGGTTGGGCATTTGACAGATCGGGCGAAAAAGTGAATACTTCGTTATCAAAGTGTTCACTTTTGAAATGCGATTTATTGTGTTTGGAATTTTCGTTAATCAGCGAGCGGGTGGCCGCAGTGATGAGCGACGCTAGAGCGAAGAGAAAAACGTCGATACGCCCTAGCATACTGTTGCGTGCTTTGAAAAGTTTTCGATCAAGTTCCAGATGAGCTTCCGGCAGATTCATCGAGAGATTGGAGAGGAAGTCGGACGCAGCGAGATAGGGAAATTCGTCCAGGAAAATGCTGAACATTATATTGAGGCTCTGTGATAATGAATCACGGTACTATATTCAAAATATGAGGATGGAATCTTTTATGCCACTAACAATATACATATCCACACTACTACGCTTCTTATTGTGGTGTTCATGCGCTTTCTATTCATCGCATAACCTAGCATTGGAACATCAAAATGTAGAAGGCTACATGAATTCAGTGGTCAAAATATTGACTGATGATGGTTCACATGGGTCTGGTTTTTTTATTGATGAAAAAGGATTGATTTTAACGAACCAGCACGTAGTCGATGATTTTATTAATCCAGAAATAGGACTACATGAAGGAAGTACGTTTAAAGGCACAGTTATCGAATCCAGTGCAACTCTCGATCTAGCGCTAGTGAAAATTGATGGCTTTGATTCAGCATCACGATTTCTTTCACTTAGCAGCCTTAATAAAATTAAGATTGGAGAAGATATATTCACTATCGGTCATCCGGTAGTAATGGATGAGAATAAAGAAACAATAAAAGGTGACTGGATAGCTGAATTCGGTAAATATACCAGTAACTATGATGACGACATTCGCATAAAACATAATATCGACTTATACGGTGGTAACTCTGGTGGACCAATAGTACGTTCCGGTGTCGGGACTGTGATAGGTATCGTTGATAGCCACTATGGTGCATCAAACTGGAGCTCTGCTATCAGATCCGATGTTGCATTGAATTGGCTATCCTCATTGCAAATAGCGCTACCCCCATCCAATGCTGTGGAATCCGATATCATTCCAGAATCACCGGCTCTGCCTACGGAATACAATAAATCATTCAAGTTTGGTTTGGCAGCAGGAAGATCCTCTGGAACATACAGCAGGATGGGCGATGATCTAAAACAACTAGTCGCGACTCATAAGATAGAGTTGAATGTCATTACTGATGAAACCAACCCGAGTACAAGCGGTTCAATCAAGAATGTTGAGTTACTTAACCGTGATGGATGTTGTCAATTAGCGTTTGTACAATCTGACGTTCTGCAGCACTACGAGCGTACTGGTAGATCTGAATACACAAATAATTTACGCTTTCTATTCCCTCTTCACACGGAGGAAGTACACGTCATTTCACGAAAGAATATATCTAGTATTAACGACTTAAAAAAACATTCTGCAAGAATAGCTGTCGATACAGAAGACACAGGCACCTACATCACAGCGAACGCAATACTAAGCGAGCTTGGAATTCGTCAGGAAGCGTATGTAAATAAAGGGGGAGACGAAGCACTGGGAATGCTAATGAGGGGGGCTATCGACGCGATGTTCTATGTCGCAGGCTATCCTTCTAATTTTCTAACATCAATCAATAGCGACGAATTGCAATTGCTGGAAATCAGCGGCAATGAACTTGACGCAATCGTGGGAAGAGGGGGTAAGTTGTATCAACCGACTGTTATTCCAGGAAAAGACGGACACTATAAAGGATGGCTAGATAGGTCTGTCCCGACGGTTAACGTCAAGGCTATGCTTATGACATTCAAATATGAAAACGATAATTGCCCTGGAGTTCAAAGATTCTTTTCTGTTGTCAATAATAGTTACAACGCTCTATTGGGGCCAGACAACCGTCATTGGGAATCAGTTAATTTCTATGAAGAAGCTCCAATAGGTTGGAAACGTTTTGACCCAAATGCATGTAAGTGAATATTTCGCGCAACAGTCAGATACTTGCTAATCCACTGCGAGCGAATATCTGATGCAGTAAATTCGTTCTAGGAGGAGGGGCCCGAAGAGCCCCTCGAATGTTGACTAATTACCGATCTCTTTTAAGATCTTGATAATCGGACCAGTCAAATTAGGGATGCAATCCCACAAGGCCAACCAGTCTTCTTTCCCGAATGTGCCCATATGGTTTCTTCCTATGGCTAAAGGGTTAGACTTCTTGCTTAGGCATCAGGCCCCTTCTTATTGCCGACTGTCTTCACGATTGTGATGATCGGGCCCATGAGCTGTTGGATGCAAACCAGCAGATTGATTAGTGCTTTTACCTTCATCGCTATCTCCTTCAGGATCAATGCGCAGACATTATTGTCTGCACTTGTTTAAACCGATCTGGGCAGACAAATTGCCGGATGTGTCAAACGTGTTTGTGCTTGAAGCCTATTTTCTACTTGCACACCAACAGTTTATGTTTCAGCACATTGGCACATCCTGGTCATTGCAGATAAAAAAGATGCTATCTCGGTGGCAAAAATCACTTTGTAGCCGGTTTAGATAGGCGAGGTTTAGGGAAATGTATTTTCAACAAGGAACTCAAATGATCAAATTTTAGAGGCTGGAAAAATGGATGACTCAGAGGAAGAACGAAGAAAGAGAGGTAAGGAAATTAGAGAATACTACCCAGAGAAAGCATGGGAGAGAGCTATTAATAGATGTAAATTACTTGCTTATAGCAGGAGGTCAAGATCTAGTTATAAACGGTATCTAGATCCTGAGCATTTGGTTGGTGATGCTATCAATGAATTTATTGAAGGTAAAAGGGCATGGGATCCATATAAGTACACGTTGGAGCAACACCTGATTTATATCATGCGAAGTCTTGATTCGAACAAACTGCCGCCAGACACGATTGTACCGAATCCCGATGAATCAGACTTGGCAGAATACTCTCCGTCTCTGTCTCCAGAAGATCTGTTGTCTCAATTGGAGGACAACGAAGCGATTAGATCAAATGTAGGGGATTTAATGAAGGTATTTGAAGAGAAAGACGATAGCCTGTCAAGCCGAATTCTTGATGCGTGTATGAACGCCCCTTTTTTAGACTACAAGAAAAATTCTGAGCTTGCTGATTATCTTGATGTGTCAATTAGTGAGATTGAAAATGCAAAAAAGAGGATCAATCGAGCCATGAGCAGCCCTAATAAGGGAGATGAAAAATGAAGAAGACGACAAAAGCACATAGTCCTAGTGTTGACCAGAAAGAATTTGATAGTGAATGGGATGCGCTTGAATCTGAGATATTGGCAATGTCGGATGAAGAGGTAGCTGAACAGATAAATAGGCGTGGTATTGCGCCATGTAGCCGAGAACATTTGGTTGAATTCGGTATAGTAGACGAAGAACCTGCTTCTGCATCCATGTCGCCAAAAGAAGTCGGTTTTTTCGTTCGCTATTCAGTTACTGCTTTTGAACGCATAAAATCGTACTTCTCTTCATGGCCGGCTGCTGCATTCGCTGTTGTGTCAACTCTTGCACTAGCTCTGGGTGTGCAAACGGCAACTTACACTGTGACATCTAGTAAAGATGAAACGCATCAGAGTCCGGCACAAGTTAGCTCTGATCCAGAGTCATCTCGGTCGGTAGTGAATACTTCAGCAGATCAAGCGCAAACACAGATATCTACTGAAAAGACAAAGAAACAATGGGCTGTGGTTAAAGGTATTAACACTCTATATGCAGTCTACCTAAACCCCAACTTATCTTCACCGTTGTTAACGCGTGTTGAATCTGGTACGGAGCTAGTAATTACACGAACAGTTGATTCGTGGTTTGGAGTAGAAACTGATCTAGGTGTCGGCTTCATGCGATCTAATGAAGTCGTGCTTTGCAACGTAGGCACAGTTGCAACCTGTTAAATTCATATAGCTTTTATCCAGAGCCTCAATGGCACCATTGAAATAGCCCGCCAACTGAAAACTAGGTCACTGTCACATCTGCATCAGTGTATTCACCCGTACCCAATTTGAGGAGTACGGGTGAATACATACGCTTTTCGGATCTCATACTTCGATAGTTGTTACTGGAAATGTCACACTGTGCTCGGGTTGCCGAGCACAGTGTATCGTTACCAAGACGATCCACATGTTCGTGGCAAATTGTCATCCTTCGCCGGTTTATAGAATCGTAGACATCAAATATCCGATGTCTATACAACCGGAGAAACTAATTATGAATATTGCATATGTTACAGCAAACAAACTAAACGTTCGTAGGCAGCCTGAGGTCGCAGCTGGCAATATTATGGGCACCCTTGGCATGGGGGATAAAGTCGAAAATATTGTGGATGCCTACAACCCTGGTTGGGCATTGGTCACTTGCCGAGCTGCCTGGACCACTTCAGGGCGTACTGTGAGGCGAGGATACGTTTCTAAGCAGCATTTAAGGAGTGATGTGGTAATCACTACCAGTGGCAGGCGATATGTCACTGCCACCTCATTGAATGTACGTTCCGAACCACGCGTGAGCGCATCATCAAAAATTGGAACGTTGAGAATGGCAGCACCTGTAGAGTTCCTTGAAAAAACATCTGTTTCAGATTTAGTGTTGGTAGAGTGCGAAGCAAGTTGGACGACAGCTGGACCTAAACGACGAAGGTGTTACGTCTCCAACAAATACCTCCGTGGGCCGGCACGCGCTTCCGTGGAGGCCTTGGTTCAAAGTGCATATCAAGAGTGGCAGAGATTCGGATTCGGTACAGGATTAGAGCACGTGTCTCCATTCTATCGATATGTTGGTGAGATGTGGAGTGCAATCAATCAACGCCTAAATGGAAAAGATAAAGATGTTCCATGGTCAGCAGCAGCGATTTCCTTTATGGTGAGAAAGGTAAAAGACAACTATTCAGGATTCAAGTACTCTACAGCTCATTGGACTTATCTTAATGATGCGATCTCTGACAAGATCAATAATCGTGCTGGCCCATTTTGGGGCTACCGCATTACTGATAAGAAGCCTGAGGTCGGGGATATTGTAGGTAAGTGGAGAAAGAGTCGGATTACCTACGATTCTGCGTATGCGAAAAGCAAAAGATCAAGTGCTAATGATCAGGCGTATGCCAGTCACAGTGACATTGTTGTAGCAGTAACTGGAAGCATTGCCTACGCTCTAGGTGGAAACGTTGGTGATAGTGTTAATCTGACGCGATATCCTTTGGATAGAAAAGGATATTTGGCTAATCGAGGTAATGTTTTTGTTTTACTTAAAAACAAGGCACGTTAGTGAGTTGCTACTGGTTTGCATTTTACCCGTTGCTGGGTGTTCGCTGAAAAACGAGCACAAGGCAGAGGATAAGACGCTATACCGTACCGAAGCGCCTACTATTCAGGGTGAAGGCACCCTGAATAGTTCGGACGCAGTAGACAGAGGGCAGATATTTGCATGCGAGAAAGAGGCTCGTATTCTCCTCGAGAATGCCAGCTTGCGAGAATTACCGCATGGTGAAATTGTTCGGGCACTGCAACCAGGTGATGCAGTATTCATGTGTGGAACGAAAGATGATTGGTTCATTTATGGATATGTTGAAGCAGGATATCCAGTTGATTGCCCCGAGATGCCTGATTTAGAACATCACTGTTTTATCGGGTGGAGTGAGTTCGAGCTGAGTTTAATGATAGCGGGCTAGTCGATCTGTTGTTGTTTCCCACATTATTCCAGCAGAGTGAACTCAAGCTAATCTGCGCGTTGAAGGCATTGGATTCTCACGCTTAACTGATGCTGGATTCAGCTGGAATACGGTATAAACCGGTAACACAATCGACCGTGCTCCCGTTGACATCGACGCTATTTTTGGCGCTCAGAACGGATCATCGAACGGCAGTGACAAGTTCTGTTCACCGGTGTCGCATGGGTGCTCAGTGGGACAACGCCTGGCGTGATTGTCAGCCATTGTTTCGAGCAGGGCATCTCTGTGCTGGTCCATCAACACGGCGCTGATCGTTTGGCAAACATCGTAGACCGCAAGCACCTGATCGCTGCTCCACAGATCCATATCCGGGATCTGCAGGTGCGTATATCGATTCATAGGCCGATCTCCTGCAAGGCAGATTGAACATGTTCGGCGTTTACGGCATCGGCTTTGTCGATCGCAGCGGCTGCCAGAGCATAGTGAGAAAGGCGATTGACCTTTCGTGGCAAGGCCTGTGTTGCCTGGAATAGCGCCTCGATGGACCCCTGGTCGAACAACGGAAGTTCACAGCCTGCGGCTCGTAGTCGATGAGCAAGATACTCGGGTAACTCCTTCCGGGTAAGAGCGCCGAGTTGATAGCGCATGACGATACGCTGATCCAGTGATTCATGGACCGACATCTGCAAGCGTCGACGCAGCTCACTTAAACCGACAAACAACATGCAGAGCCGGTTCTGACTATCCATGGCATAATTGGTCAACAGCCTCAGATCTTCAAGCACCTCGTTTCTAAGATGATGAGCTTCATCGAGCACGAGAATTGGCTGTTGTTTGCCCTCGATAAGCAAGCGCGAGACCTCCTCACGAACCGAACGGAAAGCGCTGGCCCGATTACGCTCTCCAGGCAGGCCCAGTCCCCAGGAGACAAGCTTATAGGCATCCATGACGTTGCCTGTTGTTAGTGGTACATAGATGACGCGATACAAACCGGTATGCAGTGCATCGGTGAACTGACGACACAGTGTTGTCTTGCCGCTACCGGGCTCACCAGTGAGTAGCCCGATACCACGCAGTTCAAGTAAGTGCTTCAAGCGCGCCATGGCTTCGTTCTGTGTACTGATGCTAAACAGCTCAGTGGATTCAAGTGTGTGATCAAAGGGAAAGTGCGTCATGGCAAAGTGTTTGATATACATCAGAGGCTCTCCCCGGCAGGCTCATCACTGCTGTTATCGCTGTCCAGTGATCGTAGATTCAATGACGGTTGGGTTGGTGGTGCCGGTTTGTCAGAATCAATCACGCCACTGCGACGATGTCTCTTAACAAAACAGTTGGCGTAAGGATCTACTATTTTTGCCATCTCGATGAACTTACCCTCATGTACCACTTGTATCGCTGAGTCGGGTTTGGCCGGGTTGTATCGCAATGTCACCTTGATGCCCACCAGCGTGGCATCCACTTCAAACAACTTGCCGTTCAACGACACCGTACGATCGTTGTTCACTTTACGTGTTGTATCGAACAGGAACAGATCATCCAGATCCAGTTGTGGCTCAGGGTAGTTCACCTCACTGGACACCTGTGCCCAGCGCTCCAGCGGTGTCTGACCTTTAAGACTTCGGTGTTCTGCCCGGTGATATTCGCCTTCAACCCAGGCACCAAGCCGTCGATTAAGCGCTTCCAGAGTTTGAGTATCCTCAGCGCTAAGTCGTGTTAATAGTTGTGCACGTACCGTGCGGAAAAAGCGTTCAATTTTGCCTTTCCCCTCTGGAGAATTATGCGGTGCACCGCATAATTCTCCTTGAACTAAACCGCTGCGCGGCGCTTTAAAACCCGACACATTGTGTCTGTAACTGTACTTCCAGCATTCATCGGTATTTAACTGTTCATAGGTCGCTTTTGGCCTGAATGAGGAGTTA
>Ga0209828_1002985_pt1 | contig 13367 bp, 7 predicted proteins | sample MaitaG_FD_187429 | JGI IMG/M metagenome (GOLD analysis project Ga0209828, IMG submission 187429) | Marine algal microbial communities from Maine, USA - Maine_Asex2 metaG (SPAdes) (version 2) | ecosystem: Host-associated > Algae > Red algae > Unclassified | place: Maine, USA | collected 2015-01-05 | reverse complement strand
AAGCGAGGGTGCGAAATCGTGTCTTTTTAAGCTACGCGCTTAAAACAGCGAAGGTGGGTCGTGTTACGATTGAAAATTAATATGGCACAACTTACTTCTTTGCTGCAGGTTTTTTTGTGCTTGCTTTCTTCGCTGCTGTCTTTTTCGCTGGCTTTTTCTTAGCTGTTGTTTTTTTGGCCGCTGTCTTCTTCGTTGTTGCCTTTTTATCTTTCGCCTTTTTAGGTCGCTTTGGTTTTCCCCCTTGTTCTTCGATAAGTACTTTACAACGTTCTAGATCCATTTCCAAAGCCTCTTCAGAAGTCAATCTATTTCCATCTTCTTTCTTAGGAATCTTGTATGACTTTTTCTTAAATCGGATGAAGGGTCCCCATCTACCGTTTTCGATGTCAATACCTTCGTCAGGCCATCTTTTTACGTATCTATTTGCTTCTTTAATCTTTTTGGCCTCGATGAGTTCGTGCATTTCAGCTACAGAAAGGTTCTCAGAATCGTATCTTTTGGGAATATTAATAAAGAAATCATTCCACTTTAGGTATGGTCCAAATCGCCCTTTGCCTTTGGTGATAGGTAGTTCGTCAAATGTACCAATAGGTGCATCAGCTTTTATCTTCTCATCTATCAGCTCCTGCGCTTGGTCCATAGTCACCGTTGTAGGGTCTTGTCCTTTAGGCAGAGAGATAAACTTTTCATCAAACTTAATATATGGACCATATCTACCTGAAGCAATAACCACTTCTTTGTCTAAGTAATGACCTAGCGTAAGAGGTAATTTAAATAACTCCATCGCTTCTTCCATGGTAATAGTCTCAATAGATTGTCCCACTTTGAGTCCTGAAAACTTAGGCTTAGCATCCTCTCCTAACTTCTCTATTTCTTCTCTTGAACCAATCTGCACGACTGGACCATATCTTGACATTTGAGCTAGGACGGAAAGGCCAGATTCTGGATGTGTACCAAGTACTCTAGTTCCCTTCTCTCTTTCTGCGTTTTCTATCGTTTTATCCACATCATTCTTGAATGGGACATAAAACTTTTCTAACATTTTTTTCCATTCCACTTTCCCATCTGCTATACTATCCAATTTACTTTCTATCTCTGCAGTAAAATCATAATTCATGATTTCATCAAAATGTTGGGATAGAAACTTAACGATCACTTTTCCAATATCACTTGCATACAATCGATTTGATGTCGCACCCGTCGTTTCAGTTTTTTTCTCTTCTGTTACTTTACCACCTTTCAAGGACAAGAAATCATATTTACGTTCTACACCTTCCCTACTCTCTTTTGTTACGTACCCTCTTGTCTTTTCCATGATCTTTGTGACCGTGGGAGCATAGGTAGAAGGTCTACCGATTCCAAGTTCTTCTAATTTCTTCACAAGGCTTGCCTCTGTGTATCTTGCTGGTGGTCGTGTAAACCGTTGAGTCGCCTCCATCCTGTTAAGGTCTAGAATTTGTCCTTCTGACAATGGAGGGAGTATTCCTGTATCTTCTTCAATAGAGTCTTCATCTTTGGACTCCATATATACTTTTAAAAAGCCATCAAATTTAAGCACCTCTCCTATAGCTTGCAATTTTGCATCTAGTAAAGTAGAAATACCGACAGCTACAGTTGTCTTTTCTAATTGTGCTGAAGCCATTTGGCTAGCAATGGTGCGTTTCCAAATCAGCTCGTACAGTTTACGCATATCATCTGTTCCTTCTACGGCGTGGTTTGCGATATAGGTTGGTCTAATCGCCTCATGCGCTTCTTGAGCACCCGCTGATTTAGATTTGTACGTCCTTAGGTGATGGTAATCATCACCGTAGGCAGACTTTATCTCATCTGCTATCGTTCCTAGTGCAAGTGTACTCAGGTTTTTTGAGTCCGTTCTCATATAGGTTATAAATCCTTGCTCATATAGTCTTTGCGCGGTGGACATGGTCCTGTTTACACTAAATCCAATTTTTCTACTCGCCTCCTGCTGCAAGGTAGAGGTAGTAAATGGTGCTGCTGGATTTCTCTTAAGCGGCTTTATTTTAATCTCATTTATTTTGAACTCTGCGCCGTTGGATTTATCTAAGAAGTCTTTTGCATCCTTAATATCTGGTAATCTATTTGTGAGTTCTGCCTTTAGCTCTACTTTTCTTCCTGTACTGTTTTCTACATCGAAAAAACTTTGCAGCTTGAAATAGGGTTCAGAAGTAAATGCGTTTATTTCGTATTCTCTCTCAACGATTATCTTAACTGCGGGCGATTGCACCCTACCAGCAGACAGTCCATATTTTACTTTTTTCCAAAGTGTTTCTGATAATTTGAATCCAACGAGTCTATCTAATATTCTTCTTGCCTGTTGTGCATCTACTAAATCTAAGTCTACATTACGCGGAACAAGAACTGCTTTCTGGATTGCTTCTTTTGTAATTTCTCGAAAAACAATGCGCTTCGTCGTTTTTTCGTCTAGCCCTAAGACTTCGCAAAGGTGCCATGAAATAGCCTCTCCTTCGCGATCTTCATCCGTTGCTAGCCAAACTTCTTTTACTTTTTTAGAAGCTGCTTTTAGGTCTTTTACAACCTTTTGTTTTTCGGGTGTAACTACATAGTTGGGAGTAAAGCTATTCTCTATATCTACTCCCTTATCGCCTTTATCCAAGTCACGGATGTGACCATAGCTGGATTTAACAATAAAGTCAGATCCGAGATATTTTTCAATGGTTTTGGCCTTCGCAGGCGACTCTACAATAAGAAGTTTTGTTGCCATCCAGTGTGTTTCAAATTTCTAATCAAGGGGACAAATGTATAAATACTTTACAGAAATCAAACCACCAAGATGAATAAGAAGTTTATAAATGTCACATAGAGAGGCTAAATGGCAAAGGAGAAATTAGCTTTTTTCTTTAGGAATTGGTTTAGTTTCTAGTAATTCTCTGGTTTGTGATTTTTCCAATTTTTTCTGTCTAGCTTCTACAAGGATTTTAATGCTTTCTTCCACTTGTAGTTCGATATCATTCAGATGTCTATGAAAACTAACAATAAGAAATTGTGCTTTATCATCATCATCTTTGAGTCCTAATTCTTGCAAATAGTGTGAAATACGAGACCCTTCTTCAAAGTTCCAATTATAGATCATCCAACGTCCTAAACTAAAATGCAACTTTTTTGCAACTAAATCCTCAGGTGCTATCTTAAACGAGTTAATTGCTTCTGGTTCGGATCTTTTCTCCAATTGTGAAAATGCATCATCCAGGTCTTTAGGTATATAAACGCCATTGATTCTCGTTTTTCTGATATTCTTTTTGTACTGCTTCTCAAATTCCTCATAAGTAGCTGGCGGATCTTGCGCTCCGAGATTTCCTAAAAAGATGCATGCTATGAATACATATATTATTCTCATATTGTAGAATCTATACTGGTAACACTAATATTACGTAAAGGATTCTGCAAAGGGACATGATTTAACAAATATTTAGTATTGTGGGGACACGTGAGATCATTTTATTGGAGATTTTGTTGTTTACAGCCTTGTGGCTAATAGATGAATACACGGCATTTATCTTATCTATAATAGTACCTGCGATCCTATTTGCTATACTCATGGTGAGTTTGATAATAGAAAAGATAGAAAAGTCCAATGTTCCCAGGACTTACTTCAGAACGATGTTTTTAGCCGTTATTCCACCAATAATCATTGCGATACTCTATATCTACAACTCAGGGGGACACATGACTTGGTTACTCGAGTAAGGATTAGGGATACATTCCAATTATATTTTATCTTAGATGCACTAACAACTATAACAACATGCAATGTTCAAGTATACCTTATTATTATTTGCCTTCTTTTTAACTAGTTTTCTAACAGCTCAAAAAGAAGCGGGTCGTACCTGTGGAGTAGAAGCGCATATGGAACAATTACTAGCTGATCCTGTCTATGCAAAAATGCATCAGGATAAGATAAAGCGTTTTGAAGCATTTTCGAAAGAACGCGGTGTTGAGAGAGTTGTGTGTTCTAATCCTGTGCAGCTTCCGATGGCAATTCACTTTCAAGACCTCTCAAATCCTGATCTTGCATGTTTAACAGATTTAGCTCTTGATCAAGTACAAATCTTAAACGATGATATACAAGGACTAAACTCTGATATTACTAATTGGACCAATAATGCATCAAACTCATTTCCCGGTATCAATAATGGAGAAACGTGCGTTGAATTTTGCATTGCCAACCAAAACCACCCTAGTGGATATGGATTGAATAATGGCGAATTAGCAATTACTGTAAATCAGATCAGCGGAAAATTCAGTTCAGACTGGTCTGGCTATTTAAATATTTTTGTATGGGTAGTCAATAATGATCCAACGATCCTAGGTGAAAGTCCACTTGGTGGAATAGGAAATGGAGATGGAGTATCGATTGCACCTTTTGCATTTGGAAGTGGAAGTGGTTGCTCAGGTGTTACACCAGGTCCACCTTATGATCTAGGAAGAACTTTATCGCACGAGCTTGGCCATTACCTTCTTTTACCGCACCCATGGGGTTTCGGTAACGGAGGATGTGGGACTGATGATGGAATTACTGATACCCCAGTAACTTCCGGACCACACTCAGGTTGCCCAGCTATAGGTGTTTCTACTTGTATGTCTCCAGATTTACACATGAATTACATGGACTATGTGAATGATGCTTGCATGTATATGTTTACAGAAGAGCAAGCAACAGTGATGGAGAATTACGTATCATCAAATTTAAATAATCTAACCAGCAATGCATCTAATGTCTGCGGTGCTGGCGGCCCAGATCCTATAAACACCTTCCTAATAGATTGGAAAGATCCCAGTTGTTTTGGTTTTGCAGATGGCTTTATCATAGCAGAAGCAGATGGGGGCGTTGGGAATTTCTTTTATACGCTTAATGGTACGACGACAAATACCACAGGTGAATTTTTGAATCTACCTGCCGGAAATTATACGATAGAAATAGAAGATGGTGATGGTAATTTGGGAGACCCATTGAGTATCTCTTTGTTTGACCCAGATCCACTATCAATCGTAATAGATGTACAAGAAAATATAACATGTTTTGGATATGATAATGGAGAAATAGAAGTAGATGCATTTGGTGGCGCAGGCAATTATTTGTTTTCTATCAATGGAGGTTCATTTACTTCTTCTGGACTCTTTACAGGTTTACCAGCTGACTCCTATGTCATAATTGTTAGTGATGATAACGGATGTGAAAGTGTTTCAAATCAAATTGTTTTAGAAGAACCTAATCCGTTTACAATAGAATTAGATAGCCTTCTTGCTCCGGAATGTGGTGCAAATAATGGTATTTTAATTGCAGAAGCAATTGGTGGAGAAAGTCTTATGGGCCAATATACCTATTACCTAGACAGTTTGACCTTTGACACTTTGATGATTGATGGAATGCTAGTGGACACCATCTATCATGATACGATTGCAATAATTTCTAGCGATACGTTAGGCGTTTTTGAAAATCTATATGCGGGAATTTACAATATCTCTGTTGTGGATGTGAATGGTTGTTTTACTGTCTTGGACTTGCTAGAATTAAGCGCAGCGGATGCTATACAGATAAACATAATGGACTCCTACTTGAATTTAGATTGTGGCGAAGATGAGAATGGTTTTGTAGGAATTGAAGGAAGTAATACTGTAGGACCTTATACCTATTCCTCAGATGGCGTTAATTTTTCTGCCCTCGGTTTGTTTAATAATCTCTCTGCGAATAATTATCAATTCTATGTTATGGATGGTGCAGGCTGTGTAAATTCTGTTGAGGTAGAAGTAACCGCGCCAGAAATATTAGAATTTACACTAGAAGAAACGCAAACCTTACTATGTCACAACGGGAATGATGCTCAAATTACTTTGAATGCCAGTGGAGGAACAGGTAACTATACTTTTTACCAAGACGGTGACAATAACCCGATACCAAATGTGGTAAACAATCTAAGTACGGGCATTTGGACATTTTCAGTATTTGATGAAAATAACTGCACTACAGAATTACAATACTTTATTGAGGAACCAGATGCTATTAACATTCTTATTGAGGATTTATTAGAGGTTGAATGTTTTGGAGATGAAACGGGAGAAGCTCAAATTGCAGCAGAAGGCGGTGTAGGTAATATTAACTTCACCATAGGAACAATAACGAATACAACTGGCTTTTTCACAGGATTGACTTCAGGAAGTTATACTGTCCTAGTAACCGATGGGAATGAATGTACTTCAGAAGAATTATTTGAGATAGAACAAACAAGTGATTTACAATTAAGCATAGATATCATAGATGAAGTGGCATGTACGGGTGATGCGAATGGATCTTTTTCGTTGAAAGCTGAAGGAGGCACTGGTGATTATATGTATAGTCTGGATGGTGTAAATTTTACTTCCCAAGAAGAATATTTTGACTATTCAGCAGGACTTTATGATGTATTTGTGTCGGATGGCAATGATTGTATAACCATAGGTGTTGTAGAGATGGATGATCCAGAGCTCTTAGAATTAGAAATTAATCAATTAGAGTTTTTGAAATGTAATGGTGATGGGGATGCGGTTATTCGTTTGGATGCCACTGGTGGTACAGGCGATTATGTCTTTTCTAATGGAATTAACTCAAACTCAGATGGATTCTTTACGAATCAAGGTGCTGGTACATTTTCGTTTAGTGTATCAGATGAGAATGAATGTGTGGAAAGTGTATCATATACAATAGAGGAACCCGAACTAGTCGTCCTAGAGATCACAGACTTTGTAGATAATTCATGTGATGGTAAAATGGTTGGCTCTATTACAGCCTCTGGAATAGGTGGCACAGGAAATTTACTATATACTGTGACTGGTCAAGGAGCAAATGGGAATGGATTTTTTGATAACCTCCCGGCGGGGCAATATACAGTAAGGGTAAGAGACGTGAACGGATGTGATGCATCCCAAGAAGTGACTATTGAAAATACGATTGCTATCAATTTATCATTAGTTCAAGAAGAGAACCCGAGTTGTTTTGCAGGTACTAATGGAAGTTTGCAAGTTTCCGTTTCAGGAAGTGGAGGTGGTGAAGAATTTACTATTGGGTCTACAACGAATACGACTGGTTTATTTACTGATTTAGGGGCAGATACTTACCTGGTGCAAGTAGTGGATAATGCGGGATGTAATGCAAGTTTAGAAGTTATATTGGAAGAACCAATTGAGCTCAGCCTGATGTCGATTGATATTTTTGACGTTTCATGTAATAATTTGAACGATGGTTCAGTCGTACTAACTGCAGTTGGTGGCACTGGAAATATCACATTTACAATGGAAGGAGAATCTAATTCGACTGGTATATTTTCAGGGCTAGAAGCCGGAGAGTATACCTACCAACTAATGGATGAAAATGGATGTGTTGCTAATTTACAGACGAATCAATTTACAGTTCTGCAGCCTGATGAGATTACAATAAATACATCTATCATTATCCCAATAGATTGTTTTGGCGAAGAAAATGGTGTTATTTCTGTTTCTGCTAATGGTGGAAATGGAAGTATTAGTGTAAACATTCCAGGTGTTGGTACTTCAGAAGGAATCTTTGAAGAAATGAGTGCCGGTAGTTACACAATCATTGCTACAGATATTAATGGATGCTCCACATCAAGTGATTATGATATTGAACAACCAAGTGAAGTAGTTTCCAGTGTGATAGAACTCATAGATGTCGACTGTAATGGTGCCAGTTCGGGAGCAGTTAGTTTTAATACAGTTGGTGGTGAACCAGGTTACACTTATACTATGGAAGGAATTAGTTCGGCTGTTCCAGGATATATTAATCTAAGTGCAGGAAATTACTCGACTATTGTTTCTGACAACAATGGATGTGCTCAAGAATTACAATTTGTGATTAGTGAACCAGATGCGTTTACCATTGAAGCAACAAGTTCATCGGATAATGGTGAAACGAATGGCACAATCCGACTTAATATAATTGGAGGCCTAGCGCCGTACACAATCAATTCTACTGGCAGCGCAGTTTTCGATGCTTCTAATTTAGCGGAAAATTTGAGCACTGGAATTTATACAATAGAAGTTACAGACGCGAATAATTGTTTACAATTTATTGAAGTAGAGGTAATGTTTGATGACAAGCTAGACAATGTTTTAGATGGCACTACTATGGAGCATGTACTCTATCCTGTACCGTCCAATACTATCTTAAATCTTACCTTACGCTCTCCAAATGACCAGGATTTATATTTCTACATCTTAGACGCTACAGGTAAGTTTATTTATGAAAGAAATGAAATTGCAGTACGCGGGGAAAATGCTTACGCGTTTAGTATTGATGATTTTTCAGGTGGAAATTATGTCTTAGGACTAATATCTGAGCGGCAAAATTTACATTTTAAATTTCAGGTAATTGATTAATTTTTAAAAGAAAAAGCGGGTAAAGTTAACATGATCGTTACATTGACACATAATCCTCCAAAATTTGGATAAAATAGCTTTCTTATCAGAAAGTATACAGCAACAATGAGTGGTTAAACTTTTAATGGCAAAACTATAAAACCGCCAAATTCTTTAATCCAATCGGAAGATTTTCGTTTAGTTCTCTTCAGATATCATTAAATCACTTCTGTAATATCGAAGAATATCACAATCCACATGTTTTGATAGGCATCAGTATCTGGTATTCCGAATATGTAGTTACTTACGCATCCTTTTAGTTTGAAATTAAACACGATGGAATTCCTATGAGAAATGATTCTTTACAGCAAATCAAATATTTCATGTGTATAAAATGAGGAGTAACACTAGGTCTTTCTCTTCTTCTTTTTAGCTGCAGGGAATAAAATATTATTTAAAATCAGTCGATATCCTGGTGATTTAGGATGCAGGTTTAAGTCCGTTTCAGGATCATTTACAAAATGCCTGTAATCTTCTGGATCATGGCCTCCGTAGAATGTCCATGTTCCGTAACCGTAATTCCCATGGATATACCTCGCTTCATCAAGTGTTTTGGTTTCGCCTAGCACAAGCACGTCAGACTTAAGATTCTTCCTGTGGTACGCCGTCGTTTGTCCCATAAACCCTTTAACTGTTCTTGTATGATTTTGCGTAAGCATTGTAGGAATGGGATCCCACTTTGCGGAAAATTCAAATAAACTGAAGTAATCTTGTTTAGCGCTTATTTTACGTTCTTTGGTTTCTTGATCAATTGTAGAGAATTCGTAATACAGCGGATCCATTATAAGTTGAAAATCCTTAAAGGCAAATGTATGATCGAAGTTTAATTTTTCATTTGCCGTGTAATCAGCATCATCACCATCATAAATATCATCACAGATATCTAGACCTGAGCACGCTATAGCGATGTCGTATGAATCCGTGGCGCTGCACATCGCAAACATAAATCCTCCTCCTTCAACATATTCTCGCAACTTATTAACAACAGACAGTTTTAGTTTTGACACCTTATCAAACCCAAGACTGGTGGCAAGTGCTTCCATTCTCTTCTGATTTTCACGATACCAAGGTTGTGATCCTTGCGAACCATAAAACTTGCCATATTGCCCTGTAAAATCTTCATGATGGAGATGCAACCAATCGTACTGCGCCAATTTATCTTCTAGCACTTCTCTATCATATACCGTTTCGTACGGAATTTCTGCAAATGTTAAAACCAGTGTTACTGCATCATCCCAAGGCTGTATTTGTTCACCTCGTGCATTAAAGCTAGGTGTATATACTGCAATTTTAGGAGCCGTTTCTAGCTTAATGACATCCATATTGAGCTCTGGGTTTGCTATTTCTTGTCTTATAGATGCAAATTTAGAGTCTGCAATCACTTCGTATTTGACTGCTCTTATCTTTAATTCTTTCTCAAATGCAGCATTATGCTTAAAAGCAAAGCTTCCGCCTCTATAATTAAGCAACCAATAGGCTTCTTCTCCCTTTTCTAAGACCCAATAGGTGACTCCATATGCTTTTAAATGGTTTGTTTGGACGTCATCTTCCATTGGAATCAGTAGATATGAGGCCATTCCTTCGCTAGCAAAACAAAATAAAAAAGCTAAAAACAGAGATATTCTCTTGATTACGTGCATACTTGTAGATATTATGATCTAAGAAAGTTCGTTCTAGTAACGCTAGAATGTGCATTTACATTCACAATAATTAAAAAAATTAAGCATTATTAGAAATTCTTAATACAATTAAGCTTTTATTATAATCTTTGCAGTCTTATCAATGAAAATGTGCTAGAGAATATCCAATTATCGTATCCCAGCTGGTATCTGTTTTTATGCTTGCTTCTAGGTCTATTCCTAGCAGGGCTGATGTATTGGAAAGATGCAAGGCTTGCTCATGTATCATCGCCCATAAAATGGTTGTTATTTCTCTTTAGAACCCTCACAGCGAGCATCATTGCATTTTTGCTCCTATCGCCGTTCATTAAAACTGTGTCAGAAGACATCCAGAAGCCAATTATCGTGTTTGCGCAGGATATGAGTGGTTCACTTGAGGTTACTGGAGAAAGTGAAGATGTGGAGTATCAAACTGCTAGAAATGCCATGTTAAGGGCAATCCAGGACAATTATGAGTTAGTGCAGTTAAGTTTTGGTGATGATGTTGTACCGAACATGGTAGACACCACTTTGGGGAAATCTACAAATATTTCTAAAGTTTTAAGTTTTATAGATGACAACTATACGGACCAAAACTTAGGTGCTGTCATACTTGCCACAGACGGGATTTTTAATGAGGGCGTAAATCCCATTTATTACAATACTAGAATTAAAGCTCCTATACACAGTATCGCCCTTGGAGATAGCACAACCAGACGCGATGTGTTTATAAAAAATGTATTTCACAATAGAATCGCCTACCTAGGAGATAAATTCACAATTCAGGTAGACGTACAGGCAAATAATGCAAGAGGGAATAATTCCACGCTTACACTTTATTCCGTTCAAGATGGGCAGCGTACACGGATTTCATCAAAACAAGTGCGTGTCAATTCAGATAAATTTTTCACGACTGTAGAAATGGAGGCAAACGCCTCGAGCGTTGGCACCAAGCAATTCTTACTTACACTATCAGGTGTTAGCGATGAGATCTCAGTAAAGAACAACTCAAAGAATATCTACATTGAAGTCATTGATAATCGTCAGAAAATCTTGCTCTTAGCGGATTCACCTCATCCTGATCTGACGGCTATAAAACAGACGCTAAAAACAAATAAGAACTACGAAATAGAAATCAAGTATGCTTCTGAAGAAAATCTCAATATTTCCAAGTATGATTTTATTCTTCTGCATAATTTACCTTCGAAAGAATACGACATTAGTGCTGTATTATCAAATGCGAATAGACGCGCTACTCCTTTGCTTTTTGTTGTGGGTACGCAAACCGACCTTGTGCGATTAAATACAGCACAAAACGTATTAACAATCAGTCAAAGTGTCGCAAGTAGTAATGAATCGCAAGCATATGCTAACACAGCTTTCAATGCATATACAGTGTCAGATGCTATTCCAAATGCTATAAAACGATTCCCGCCTATGATAGCTCCTTTTGGAGAATATCAAAATGGATTGAATACGAAAACTATCCTTTATCAAACGATCAAAGATGTGGATACAAAATATCCGCTCATTGCCGTTTCTGATCAATCAAATAGACGCACTGGTATTATCACGGGAGAGGGGATATGGAAATGGAGATTGTTTGACTTTATGGATGATTCTAATTATGAGACCACAGACGAACTGATAAGCAAGCTTGTTCAATATTTGGTACTAAAGGATGACAAACGAAAATTTAGAAGTTATTCTAACAAGAATATCTATAAAGAAAACGAGTCAATTTACTTAGATGCACAATTATATAATGACAATTTTGAATTGATTAACGATCCAGAAGTGTATGCCGCTATTACGAATTCTGCTGGTAAGAAATATGATTTCACATTCTCTCGAAATTCGAATTACTATACGCTTGATGCTGGAAGATTACCGCCGGGCAAATACAACTACACCGCAAGCACTACGCATAATGGCAAAGAGCTTACTCACCAGGGTGGATTTACGGTACAGCCAGTGGAATTAGAGCAATATGACTTGACGGCTAGACATGACATTCTACATTTATTTGCGAATAAATATGGGGGAAAAGTATTTGATCCTAGTGAAATTCCTACGATTGCTGAAGAGCTTAAGGTTTCCGATAAAATTAAGCCCGTTGCATATTATACAAACCACACCAAAAACATTTTAAACTTAAAGTGGATCTTTGCAGTATTGGCAATACTCCTAATTCTAGAATGGTTTCTAAGGAGATATTTTGGGTCTTACTAAGGAAGTTTTATGAATAGTCTTTAAACGCTTGATTGAGTTCCTTAAAATCAAGTTTCCCGTCTACAGATTTTAAATATTCGAGTATCACAACTGCCTTCTTTAATCTTGTTTCACTCTTTTTAGGTACAGCAACGAGATGAATCAAGTTTCTTTTCTTACCATCTGTAAGTGTTTCAAAAACTGCTTCTCCTTTCGGGTCTTGATAGAGCAACTCTTCAAATTCTTCCGGTAGATACATTCCATATTTTGATTTATCTTTTTCTAATTTGATCGTATACTCTTCTCCTATAACTAGGCCATACTGTTTTTCTTTTTCTTTATTTAGCATGATAAAAAAACCGCCTTTCCCATCTGACATCATAGCGCAGTGAAAGTGGGGATTTGACTCTACAGTACACAGAATACGTTTCTTACCATCTTTAGAGAGCTTGATAACTAGATCGTTGGGAATCTTGAAATGACGTTGATATAGGCCTTCTGTGAACTTACCATAAGTTGCTTTTAATTGCATAACTAGCCGATTCTTAAAAAGTAAACATCTGAGTTATTTCGTCTGATAGCTTTCGCATGGAATGCGCCACCCCCTTCACAATGTTCTTTAAAATCAAAACTGAGGCAAGACTTGGGTAGGCCATTGAAAACTAGTGTGAAATATGTTGCAGAACTCGGTTCTAATTCTGTCCAGTGGGGAGCAAGCGATATGTTTTCTTGATGCACAAGTTCTGCTCGATACTCCGAGTTATTATCGTATAAATAGGTAGTAGGCCAGATTCTTATCTTTTCACCTCCGAAAATACTGGCTTTAAATAGGAAATGTAAAACGACCTGACCTTGTTCATCCACTTGAGAACAAAGTTTATTCAAAAGAGACTGATCAATGTCTATTTTAGGCTTATCAATAACGGTTAAACTCAATTCTATTTATTTTCTTTCAAAGGTAAGAAAAGTCGATTTCTCATTTCTGAAAAACCGACTTGTTTATAAATTCCTTAGTTCTCTATTTATTACTGCTTTTGATCTCCGTCATCT
>Ga0209828_1002983_pt1 | contig 13394 bp, 12 predicted proteins | sample MaitaG_FD_187429 | JGI IMG/M metagenome (GOLD analysis project Ga0209828, IMG submission 187429) | Marine algal microbial communities from Maine, USA - Maine_Asex2 metaG (SPAdes) (version 2) | ecosystem: Host-associated > Algae > Red algae > Unclassified | place: Maine, USA | collected 2015-01-05 | reverse complement strand
TTATAATATTGAAATACATTTAACCAAGCATTTTTAAATATGCTAATAATAAAGACGAACTAACATTGCTATCTGTCTTTTCACGTGTCTGTTGTATTTTTAATTATTTACCAAACACCTTTTATTCTTTATTGCTTTTGTAAATGATTTATTCTAGGGTGACATCCTAGATAATTGCCTAAAATCTTTCTTCCCAATTTTCTTCTTTAGAAAAAAAATACTTGTGAGACTACCTAGTTCTTTTCTTTAATAAAAGGATAAATCGCCAATCTAACAGTCTTAATTCCGTTTAATTCTTCGTCACGAGAATGTTGTCGAAGAGATATCGTATGTTCTCCTATTTGTTTGAATCGCAGTGCTTGTTGTAGATACACACGGACTTGTTTTTCAGAAGATCCTTTACCTACCCAATGTCCATCATCCTGAATTAATGGGATAGAAATCTCGTCCTTGACTTGCTCTTGATTTGGAAAGCTTGTTGTCAATTGGATGTATAGATTCTCATAAGCATAATCCTCTGAGTGAAGCACATCAAGAATTAAATCGAATTTGTTAGTCGAATCTGGAGACACAAATGAAAACTGTTTGTTATCATCATATGACCATGAGCTATTCTCAATCTCGTATGTCTGTTCGAATATAGGCGTTGGGCCACAAGACAAACAAAGCAAAGACACTACAAGAATGAGATACCTCATTTCCATGTTGACCAAATCTTTTAATTAAAATAATCTTTCATTCTCTCAAAAAATCCTTTGTCAGATTTTCCTGGATTTGGCTCGAAGTTTTTAGACGTTCTTAATTTTTCCAAGATCTTTTCTTCTTCAGTAGATAACTTTTTTGGTGTCCAGATATTCACATTGATTAATTGGTCGCCTTTATTATAACTTTGGACGGACGGCAAGCCCTTTCCTCGAAGCCTAAATATTTTACCTGCTTGTGTGCCGTTAGGAATTTTTATTTTGACTTTCCCATTTAGGGTCGGTACTTCGACTGACGTTCCTAATGCAGCATCTGCAAAATTGAGGAACAAATCGAAAATTACATTTTGACCGTCTCTCACTAATGTCTCGTGTTCCTTCTCTTTTATATTGATTAATAAATCACCAGCAGGGCCACCATTTTTACCAGCATTTCCATTGCCTCTCATAGATAACTGCATCCCTTCTTCTACACCTGCAGGAATTTCTATTTCAATTGTTTCTTCATTATACTTTCTGCCTTCACCTTTACAGGTGGCACAACTGGCAGTAATTGTTTGACCAGAACCATTGCAGCCAGGACAAGCAGTCGTGGTTTGCATTTGACCTAAGAAGGTACTTTTTACCTGTCGGACATAGCCAGATCCCCCGCAGCTGGCACAAGTCTTTACCGACGAACTATTCTTTGCTCCAGAACCATCACAAGTGTCACAAGCCGCCTGCTTTTTAACTTTGATTTTTTTAGTGACCCCATCAGCTATTTCTTCCATTGTCAAGGACACCTTAATCCTAAGGTTTGATCCGCGCTGTCCTGTACGTTGTCCACCACTTCTCCTACTTCCTCCTCCGAAAAAGCTTTCAAACGGACTACCAGAATTTCCAAAAACATCACCAAATTGATCGAAGATATCTTCCATTGTCATTCCACCGCGGAAACCTCCACGACCGCCACCCATATTTGGATCTACTCCTGCATGGCCATGTCGATCATATCTCGCCTTCTTATCAAGATCACTTAAGACCTCATAGGCTTCTGCTGCTTCCTTAAATTTATCTTCAGCAGCTTTATCATTTGGGTTTTTATCTGGATGAAACTTCATAGCTACCTTTCGATATGCCTTTTTGATTTCACCTGCCTCCGCACTTTTCGTGACTCCTAATACCTCGTAATAATCTCGTTTAGCCATGTTATCTGTTAATACAATAATGAATCGTTATTTAGCTTATTTGCCAACAACAACTTTTGCGTGTCTAATAATTTTATCTTTTAACGTGTAGCCTTTTTCGACTGTATCTATCACTTTACCTTTCATCTCGTCTGAAGCTGCAGGAATCTCAGTGATTGCCTCATGAATTTCAGGATCAAAATCTTCTCCTGTTGTTTCCATTGCTTCGAGACCTTGGGACTTCAATACATTGAAAATTTTGCTATAAATCATCTGAACACCTTCTGTGAAGTATTCATCAGTCGCATCATCATCTGCACTCTTCTTCGCCCGATCAAAATCATCTAGTACTGGAAGCATAGATTTAATTGCTTCAGAAGAAGCCGTCTTCATATAATCTATTTTTTCTTTCAGCGTTCGCTTCTTGTAATTGTCAAATTCAGCAAATAGTCTCAGATATTTGTCTTTAGACTCACTGACTTGAATTGTCAGTTCATCAATTTCATCTTGCAATTTGTCCGTTTTCGACTTCTTTTTAGATGATTTCTTCTTAACATCTTTCTCTTCTTCTTGTGATGACACGTCTGTGTCAGTCGTATTTTCTTTTTTCGCCATGTTCAAAATTTTACCAAACATACTTTCTTATATCAATAGTACTGCCATTTGACAATGTCAGTCAAAATGTCAGATTTCGGCTGCGAAGGTATGATGAAATGGCTGAATGTCAAACAAATGGCAGATTTTAGGGACTGAGGAGAGACTAGACTAGTTTCAAATATTTACAATTAAGTTAAGTCGTTCGTTTATTATTCATTTAATCAGAACAAGGACTGATATATCCATGAAATGTGGCACTTTGATCAACTTCAAATTTTGCTGCAAATAGAAGATACTCACCTGCGGTGTAGTTTATTTGAGTATTAGCTTGAATCTGATGATTTGTTTCAATTCCTATATGTGCTGATTTTGATTCATCGATAATGTCATTTGTCGTCTCGACAAGATTAATATAGCAATCGGATTCACACGATACAACATGAATATTATCAAGGAAGACTTCATCAGAATTGATTGTACCATTGCATCTAAATCTAATTCTTGTTGTCGAAGATAATTCTAGCCACGGTATCTCAATTCTTTCAACATACGTCTGGTTATTCGTAAAATCTATTCCAGATGTCCAAGTTTTAAAAATCGAATATGTCAAACCACCATCTTTTGAAAGTTCTAAATAGAAGTTTTCATTGACTTCCATGCCAACTGGTTTATAATCAAAGTATAGAATTAATTTCGATACCTGAGAAAAATCTAAGGCAGCTGTAGAAATTGAAGATAGTATATCTGAGTTATCTCTTATGCGATACGAAAAGTCTCCAAATGGACTATTTGTTGATTGAAGAATTGCTGCATCTATTCCTCCGGATGTCCAATTGATAGAATTATTATTTTCAAAGTTATCTTTGAAGAGGGTCGTACAAAAATCATCGTCACAAAAATTTGGAATATAATCCCCGTCGGTATCCACGAAATCATTACCACCTTCACAAGAGTCATATATATTACAAACACTATCAGAATCAAAGTCTTCGGAAGAGTCAACGCAAGGGAGACAAGAAAGACTGTGTCGCAAATGCAACAATAATTTCTCCACATCATCCGTGATTTGCAAGATAATATTGTTCCCAATAAATCTATACCATGAGAGCCTAATTCCTTTTATAAAAGTATAGGATTGGGTACTAACACCATTAGTGACATAGACAGTGTTAAATGTAAAGTTGCTAGCAAAGTAAATTATATAGCATTTAGTTTGTCTGCCTAAAGATGCATTAGGAGCAATCGTGTTTATAGAGCCGTCAGATTTCCAATAATAGATTGTTCCATTTTGTTTATAAAAAACCCGTCACCAAATGTTGTCACTTTTATATAGTTTCCACTAAAAACCAGCTGAACATTGGTTCCATCATAATAATATACATTATAAGCTCCTCCTCCCAAACTTTCTGTAAATGCTAATGCAACAGGAACATCAGTTTTATTAAAATGAAGAAAATTTGATGAAAAGAAAATTTCTATAAGACTTTGAGCATCAAAATCATATCGAATAATTGCTGAGCCTATAAAATCATCATTTGTCTTGAGATATTTAAAGGCTTTAACCCAAATATAGTCTTCTGTGTATCTGACAATATTTGAAGATCTATAATAATACGTAGTCGTTTCCAAATGTATTGGTGTAAGGCTTTGTTGTTCCAAATCCAGTATAGAAATATCACTTAAAGTATTTATATCATTGACTATTAATTTTTCTTCAAAGTCATCGTATACAATTTTTTTACCGTATAAGTCTTCTACGATGCCATTTTCGTCCCATGTGAAACTCCGACTACAAGATGAATCAAAATCATCTCGAATATTCCAATACACATGATTTTTTGTGGCATAAAGACCCTCACGTACATTACAGTCATTATACACTGGATCAATGAATAAAGTATCAATAATTCCATTGTAAGAATGGAGAACTTCAGAATTGCCATCGATGGATTCATACCACGCATAATGTTTTTCATTACCTGCAGATCCAATCCATGATACCACATTTTCAGTTGTGTGGATAGTGTCTAGGATTGTAATCTGGCTATTCAAATCAGGCTTAAATATGAATAGCAAATAAAGTACAGCAAGTATAAAATTATTCGACATGTAATTAGTCTGGTCTGTAAATCAAGATATAAAAAAACATTGGCTTTATCGAAAACAAGAATCAAATGAGTTTCTTAGTACAGAAGACAAGTTATGAGTAAGTATGTTTAACAAAAATGAGAGCTATCAATAGCTCTCTCTGCCTTTTATTTATGAAACAGCATGAATGCCTAACTCTCAGCAGATATTCCTGTCTATTAGATTTGTGCTTACGCCATCCTGTTTTTTCTTTTGAGACAGAGACTCCTCATTAGATTTGAATTTGATTAATTTAGACTAAACGTAATGTTTTAAAAGGATACTCTATGCGATTAAATGATACTTTCAAATCAACTATTTCTTTACAGACGATGACTCTATTTTTTATTCTATGCTTCGGTTTAATTGGTGTGAGTTGTTTAAGTACTCCATGTTCTACCTCCAAATGTGCTGTTCATTACATCAGACGATCTTAATAATGATCTTGGACTGTACGGTTACGATTTGGTCCAAAGCCCTAATCTAGATGGTCTTGCATCTCGGAGTCTTGTCTTGGATAAAGCCTATTGTCAATACCCTGTCTGTTATCCAAGTCGGGCTAGTTTTATGATTGGATTCTATCCAGAACAAACAGGTATTCTATCCAATGCAGGTGATTTTCGTGATAATATACCAGATATCAAAACCTTGCCTCAATGGTTTAGAGAAAATGGCTATACATCAGCTAGAATTAGAAAACTATATCATTATGGTGTGCCACTCCAGATCGGGACATCTGGTCGAGATGATAGTTTGTTTTGGGACATCACCAGCAAAAGCAGCTTTCACCTTTACTGCTACTCCTCGGAAATGTTCTAGCAGAGTTCCGGTCTCAGGCTTGGGCTCTTTCAAAAGAAAAACGGCGCTTCCGATTGAAGACGCCGTTTTGATATTGAAATTGTAGATCGTTTTTCTGAAATAAATTAACTGTCTGTTGGAACTTCCTGTCCATTTAATTCATGCTTCATCTCAGCTTGTTTCTTAACAAGACTCTCGGGCAAGCTCATTCCACTTTGTCCTAAGAAGTCATTTAATTGGGGCATCATACCGTATAACCCTTTTACAAAGTTGCTGACTCCTTGTCCATTTCCGCTATCGTAAACAACGACTTTGTCAATTTCTAAATCCTTTATCGCGCCAGTTTGAATTTTAGCTAACTCTGCTAATTTATCAACCATCAAAAAGCCGATCGCACTTTGAGGATCTCCGCCTGCTGCTTGTACAAGTTTTTGGAATCCCTCAGCCTGTTTAGTTAACAATGCTTCTTGGCCTTTAGCCTGAGCCAACAGTTTTGATAAAATTGCATCGGCTTCACCTTTGGCAATTTCTCTTTGTCTCTCTGCTTCTGCTTGTGCTGCGATGACCGCTTTCTTTTTCTCTACGTCAGCATCTACGACCTCATCCGCCTCTTTCTTTGCCATCTCCATTGCTCCTCTAGCTTGTTCCGCCGTTTTCTCAGCTAAGTATGCTTCTTCTAAAGCGTTTGCACTGGCAACTTTTTGCGCTGCTGTAGCCTTCCGCTGAGCTTCTGCCATTTCAATATCTCTCGTCGCATTTGAGTTAGCTATTTTGATTGCAGAGTTATTTTTACCTTCTGTTGCAGCAGCATCTGCGACTGCTTCTCCGATTTCTGCGCGGCTATTTGCATCAGAGACCTTGATCCGCTGATCTTGCTGAGCTTCAGCTTCACCGATCGATCCTGTTCTGACTTCTTGAGCAACTTTCACCTTAGCATCATTGATTGCTTTAGCTGCTGCTTCTTTACCAAGCGCCTGAATATAGCCAGACTCATCTTGTATATCTGTGACGTTTACATTGATTAGTTCTAAACCAATCTTATGTAACTCATCACCAACATTTCTGTAGACTGATTCGACAAATTTATCTCTATCTGTATTCAATTCTTCAATATCCATATTGGCAATCACCAAACGCATTTGACCCATGATAATATCGTGTGCTAACGAGCTAATATCAGGTCTTTCTAAACCAAGTAATCTCTCTGCAGCAGCTAACATTAAATTTGGCTTATTAGAGACTCCCACTGTAAACTGTGCAGGCACTGATACTCTAATATTTTGCTTAGACAATGCGTCTTGAAGATTGACATCAATACTTAAAGGTGTCAGATCCAAATATTTGTAATCTTGAATAATTGGCCAGACAAATGCTGCACCACCGGCATAACATTTAGCAGATTCTTCGCCTCTTGTTTTTCCGTAGACTACGAGTATTTTATCTGAGGGACATCTCCTATATCTACTGATAAAGAATATTGTCATTAATATAAAAATGAGAAAAAAGAATCCGATTAAAATTAAAATTCCTTGTGCCATGATTGTTCGTTTTTATTGTTAATTAATTAATAGAGTTTATTTTTTAGTGACAATGACTATGTTGTCAATGATATCTTCTACGATGACTACAGAGCCCGTCGGTATATCTATATCTTCATTTGTTTTTGCTTTTAGTTCTCTTAGTGCCCCTTTGATTTTTACGTGAACAATGCCTTCTCCGCTCAGAGCGGGAACCTTCAGATAAACTTTTCCTTCTTGGTATAATGCTTCGCTGTGAGACCAGTTAACATTGGCTTGGTTGCTCAGAAAGAAATGTAATACTGCATTAAGCAAAAACACTGCAACAAGTCCTGCTACAATTCCTCCACCGAATGCGACAATAGGATTTTGGTCGACAGCTAAAACTAATTTGACGACCCAAGATCCGATAGATACAAATGTGAGAAGTCCTTTGACGATTCCAATATTCCCTGTGTCTGTATCAGTGTCAATATCGGCATCGATATCAAAGTCTAAATCCATGCCGCCGACTAATGACAACAGCAGAAGTACGATGAGCATTCCGCCGGAGATGAGTGAGATCCAAGTGAGTAATTCGATCATGGTTTAACGATTTAATATATCAACAGGCTAACTAAATTTGTCGTTTCAATTTTTGTTCTTATTCGATGAATCTACAACTTCTGCGGATTAACATCATCTTAACGTTTCCAATTTACGCATTCACTGCATTTTATTTGCAATTTAAGCTCTTCATTCTAAACGGCAAGAGGAAGGGAAGACCAATGAAGTTTAGTTAAGCAAAATCTAAGCCCTGAAAGGATGTGGTCATTTAGCGTGGTACGAAGTGCCACGGTAAATGATAAATCAAAAGTCACATTTGGCGGGATTTTTTGTAAAAATCGTGACTAATTTATTTTATATGATAAAAAAAGAATGGAAATCGCTCTATGGAAAACACTAACTAAACCTTGGAACGGAGTCCTGTCTCAGGTTCTGAATTGAAGTCCAAACAGCAAGCGGAACAGAGTCCTTTGCCTCAGGTTTTGAATCGAAAGTCAAAAGGCAAATGAAACGGAGTCCTTTGCATTAGTTTCTGATCGAAGTCCAAACAGCTAGTGGAACGGAGTCCTTTGCATTAGATTCTGAATCGAAGGCCTCCGTATCTCTCGATTTTTGGCATAACAAAAAAAAAGGCCCTCCCAACTTTATGGGTGGACCAAATAATTTATTGCTTCTTATATTGTTCTTTTGAGAAAGAGCTTAGTCTCTGTTTAATTTACCTAGTAATCGTAGAAACTCAATATAGAGCCAGACCAAGGTAAAGAGTAAACCCATACTAAAATACCATTCCATATACTTAGGAGCTCCATTTTGCTCACCTTTTTCGAAATTGTCAAAATCTAGAAGAAGATTTAATGAGGCAACACCTAGTATAAGAACTGAAATGCCGATGCCCATCGGTCCTGATTCGTGTATAAATGGAACCGTAAAACCTACAAAATGACCAATCCAACTGATTAGATATACAATCATAATTGCTCCAACAGCCATCGAAACAGCCATTCTAAATTTTTTCGTGACTTTGATGATTCCCGTCTTATAAATCATAAGCATTGAGAGCAATGTCCCCATCGTCAAGCTAACTGCTTGGAAGACAATTCCACCATACTGTGCAGCATATCTTGCAGATATAGCACCTACTAATAGTCCTTTAAGTATCGCATAAATTGGAGCTGTGATTGGAGCTAATGTTGGTTTGAAGCTCGTCAGAAAGTAGACTCCTGCTCCACCAAGAGCACCGACTGTCATCAATATCTGTGAAGGGAATGTATAACTATACAAGGTCGTAGCCAACAGAATAAGGACTAATACGACTGTTTTCGTAGCAGCTCCTGAGACTGTCATTTGTCCGCCCTCAGTTCTGGAAATGGGACCCGCTTGAGTAGCAGCCTTATTGATAGCGTTATCACTCAGCATTGGGTTGTTAGACTTTGTTAAATTGCTCAAATTCATAATGACCGTTTCTTATTGAGACGCTAAAATAGGAGAAAGGGGGCAAAAGATGGCTTTTATCTAGATCTAGTTTGTTGTTTCTTTACAAGGGTTAACTAAAAGATACTGCCAAATGTTAAAACGATTCAGGCTATATGAGCCTATCATAAAATTTGTATATTGGCTTTTCTGGAATGTTTAGAGTAAGTTCCAGGGTGCGAGTAGTAACTAACGGAAAGGACATTGTAGTGACAACTTAGGTTCTTTTTGGGTTATTTAGCACTTAATGTGCAGAGTCAATTCTTGAGTAGTAATTAATTAACCCTTTTGAATGCTTACCAAATCATTCATCCTGCCTTTTTTGAATATTGCTTTATTTCTATTTTTAGGAATACACTCTGTAATTTATGCTGCTGATTCAAGCTTAGATAGTCTTTCTTATAATCAACTCTTAGCTGAATTTAATAAGGTACCTAGCAAGGAAGAAAGATTAGACTTTTCCAAATATTATCTTGAAAGAGCGATTTTAGATAAAAATTACGAGCAGATAGTAGAGTCTTATCTTTTATATGCTCAATGCCATGATGGAACCGAAATAGGCATAAAATACTGCGAAAAAGCACTTGAATTAGCGGTAAAGGAAAAATCACGAAGACTTATTTGCAAGTCACAGATTGAGTTAGGTAAGCAATTTTACTATAAAAATAATTTAGTTGATGCTTTAATAAACTATAAACGTGCAGATTCATTAAATCAAACTTTAAAGAACCAACTCTTCGAAATCAAAATAAGACACGGTAGGGCTGTTATAGAACTCGAAAAAAATGAACTATCATCAGCGAAAGAGTTTTTTGATCTAAATCTAGCCTACTATAAAACTCAGAAACAAATCAATAAGTATCCAAAGGAATATATATTGACTATCCTGGGTATCTCTCAATATTATATGAGAACAGACTCACTTGAAAAAGGATTTAAAATAGTTAATGATGGAATTATCCAATCACTTGATTTGAGTCTATCTGAACAATATAATACCTTAGTACTTTTCTCAGCAAATTATCAAATCATACAACAAAACTACACAGCTGCAATAGACAGTATAACTAAAGTTTTTTCAAGCGAGCAACTATACTTCAAACAAAATATCGCTTCGGCTCATACAAGTATTATATATGCCTACCTTCAATCAGGTGATTTAGATTCAGCATTATTATACTTAAAAGATTTAGAGAATTTATTTGAGGATCATAATGAGGTTATTCCATCATTAAAACAATCATACTCACTTATAGGAGATTACTATAAAGAAAATCAAGACTTTAAAGAAGAATCTTTTTATAGAAACTTGCAAATAGAACTTGACAGCATACTTAGTGAAAACAACCTCAAGATGATGCGAAATCTAGAGAAGTTAGAGAATAATTTTAGTATTGTGACAGATAAAACTTCATCTGGATATCCTTTTTTTTGGGGACTTTTAGTTCTTTCTCTAGTTCTCCTTATTTATATATATAGAAGTATATTTCTAAAGAAACCAATTCTTAAATCAGAAGAAAGTAAGCCAATATCTAAGCCAGCTCATAGTCAAGTAAAACCATTAGAACTAGACTCTGCAACAGTTACAAAAATATTGAAAGGATTAGAGAAATTTGAAAATGATAAGCTTTTTCTTGATGTTAATTGTTCATTAGCTTCTACTTCGAATATTCTAAATTCAAATACGCTATATGTTTCTAAAGTAATTAATAACTCTAAACAGAAAAAATTCAGGACCTATATTAATGACTTGAGAATTGATTTTTTGGTGGAGAAAATAAAAAATAATCCTATTTATTCGCAATATACCTTAAAGGCCTTAAGTGATGAATGCGGATTTAAGAATGTGAGATCCTTCTCACTAGCATTTAAAGATAAAGTTGGATGTAGTCCAAAAGAATATATATTAAAAAAGGTAAAGAATATTATTAATTAACTAAAACCTAAATATGAAAAATAATCATGAATCCCAATCACTAAAATTGGAAGAATTTAAAATCGTTGAATTTCAAAATTCCTTAAATGGTATTAGAGGAGGAACTGGTGCGTTATGTCATATACTTAAAGTTCCTACTTCTAGAATGGAGGATCCTCCGGCAGATGATTAAGACCAGCAAATCAAGTATAGGGATATAAATTAGTATTTATATCCCTACATTTATTTAGACTTCTAATAATATAAGTATTGTCTCAAAATTTATTTATCAAGAATATATTTCCTCAACAAAACATCATATATAAGCATTTCATATTCTCTTTGCTTTTCAAAAAACAGTCTATTTACAAACATATGAATATGACTAGATATGAAAGTATGCATATTATAAGTTATGGTCATTTCTCTGTGATATCTTAATGTGTCTGCAAATAAATTACAATACCTTTCTACAATAAGATTTATTTCATCTGGAACTTGTATATTAATAAATGACATCATTGAATTCTGTAATTCTAGATACTTTAATTTTAAATTATTTTTTGATCTTCTGTTCACTAAAAATTCAATTTTATAACTTTTATCCATTTGAGCAAGAAAAGTATTTAGATGTTCTTCTGTCATATCAATTTTTGCAAAAAGTTGGCCGATAATATAAATAGACCATAATATCCAATCAGTTTCAGTATTTCCAATTTCTATAAGTTTACATGTTAGAATGCTACTCAAATAAAATAATTCTTCTGAAGAGCTGATCTTATTGTGACTATATCGTTCAATTTCTTGGTTGTAAGTGTCAATTTGAATTTTCCACACCAATTTATTATTACGTGTAAATGAATTTGATAATTTACCAATCAGTGAAATTGCAGCATGAAGATTACTATTATCAATTAAATGCAATCTAAATCTGATATGATCATCTGGATCGTGATATCGAATAAAAAACCATTTATCAATAATGTTATCCTTTACTAATAATTCTCCTGCTTGGTAAACACAGTCACGTAAAAAATTATTTGAATAATGTCTGCCAATATAAAACTTATAATATAGCCACTCATCCCCAGGGAAGTACTTCCTTAAATTTTCGTTTTCAGTGCTCAAAATTTAGACTCGTTTATATGTAAAGATGAATTCATTCGTAAATCGATTTTGTGCATCGTCTGTTACTATTTCAGCTGGTGAAATAAATTCAGTCACAACTACTTTTTTCTCTATTTTCAATTTATCAAAAAATAACCGAAGACATGTTAGATTTCTTAGCTTGATTGGGATTAAATTATCATGATGTCCAATTAAACAATGCCTAGGGAGTGAATATTTATCTTTCCATTTAGATATATTCTTAGATATATCTTTTGATTTTAAAATACATTCCAGTTCATCAACATGGTGATTTGTAAATATCCATTTTGCTTTTCTTAAAATAATATTATTATGTACAACCCTAGGAGTATAGTTTAAATTAGCAAAGGCATTAAAATTAAAATATACAGACGATCTGTGATATTCACTTTGAACATCACTTAAGAAATGATAAATTGGTAATGACCCAATATTATAGTTGTGTGCAGTGGTATTTCTGGGGATAATTTCTTTGTTTAATTTTTTTGATCGCAATACAATTTTATTGTTTTGTAATGATATATAAATATCATCTACACTGATTTGCCCACTTTCAGGATTGGCACTTTTACATAAGTAAGGAATTTCATAATGTCTAGACAAGTCTCTAGTTAGTACATTGCCTGTTCTCGTTTGTGGAAGATGGATTATTTCTGCATAAATTTTTTCTTGATCATTATTTTCAATGTCAATCATTTTTTGGATTGCTTCATTAAAATCAGTATCAAGATGACTGAATCGAACAAGCAATTTACTAGAACTATAGCTAATCGACTTTGGATGTATCAGAATGACATCATTTTCCTCGTATAATTCTACTAAGGCGTAAAATGTCTTTCCTAAGTTTATATCCTCTTTGCCTTCAATGTTAGGCATCAGATCTTTTAAATGGATCTGCCGCATAGATAATGGAAACCCAAGAAACTGATTTTCCCGTATTTTGTCTTCAACCGTGTCTCCTCTTTTGGAATTCGCTGGGCTTAATATTTTATTTAAAAGAGTAGAAGAGTTCCATGCAGTGGTATTCCCGTAGCCTATTCCAATGTCTACATCAAGAACATCATTTAGTGATACTTCCTCTTGTTCATATCTCTTTGTAAAATTGTCTTGGAAGTTTTTTAATTTTTCGTTTTCTGATTTGTTTGATATTTTATACAGCAAGTTAGCTGCCCTCAATGTTTGATATGCATATTTTTTATTCAAAGAACCATAATTCAACTTATTGAAGCTATCCACTTGTAATAAGTTCTTCTCATTATACTTGATATTCAAATTTTCGCAGACCCTTTTTATCTCCGTGTAAGAAGCAATATTTTCATTATGAAAGGATTGGTCAATATTTGAAATTTTCTTTTCTATTTCTATTAAGTCTACTATTATTTTCTCTTTGATTTCATACTTTTCAAGT
>Ga0209828_1002978_pt1 | contig 13404 bp, 13 predicted proteins | sample MaitaG_FD_187429 | JGI IMG/M metagenome (GOLD analysis project Ga0209828, IMG submission 187429) | Marine algal microbial communities from Maine, USA - Maine_Asex2 metaG (SPAdes) (version 2) | ecosystem: Host-associated > Algae > Red algae > Unclassified | place: Maine, USA | collected 2015-01-05 | reverse complement strand
ATTGACGCAGACCAATTTGCGCGCGCCCTCGGCTTTGACCAAGATCCATTTCCGCCACTGGACCGGCGACGAGCGGCGGCCTTTCAACGCCGGATTTTCCCAGGCGATTTTTCCGCTGGCGCGGTCGAAGGCGACCAGGTGCCCGCCGAGTCCGACCACGTGTTTGTCGGTCACCAGCGGCGAGGAGGCGCTCGCGTTCTGCGGCAATTTGGTCGACCAGACGACGGTGCCATCGACCGCGTTCAGGCAATGCGCATGCGTCGTGCCGAACACATACAAGCGACCATCCACCACCGCCGGCGTGCTCGAACCAATGCGGCTTTCGGGCCGCCCTTCGAGCACCGTGTCCCAAACGGTTTCGCCGGTCTTGGCATCGACGCAGAAGATCACATCTTTGGCTTCGCGTTCGGTGTCGGGCAAGGCGGCGAGAATGTTCTCGCGGTCCTCGTCGCTGACTTCGTTGTCGTCGAGCCAGTTGAGAAAAATGCTTTCCGAGCCAAAGGTCCGATCGCGAACGCCCTTGAGCATGCGCATGCCCTCCGCCGACACCGCCTTGTCGCCTTGGTTCAGGCGCCGCGCTGCGCCGCGTTGCTTGGCCGGTTGGTCGTAGTGCTTTTCCGACCAAGCGGTGATCCAGTCCTTGCGCGCCTTGCCTTTGAGTTCGGCGGGCACGTTTTGGCGCGCGTCCTCGCGCTTTTTCAGTTCCTCGGCCGGCATCTTGTCCGGGTCGAACCATTGAATTTTTTGATAGAACCGAGGGTCGAGGGTTCGGGTTTTGGTGGCGAGGTCGCGCGGCGCGTTGGCGAACACGTAGACCTTGCCGCCGGCGACCACCGGACTTCCCTCGCCGCTTTCGCGTGGCAGGATCTTCGCCTCCCAGAGCAGGGGCGGCTTTTCGTCCGGCGCGTCCGGCCAGGCGACGGCGATGGGCGGACCGCCGGCGGCGGCGATGCCGTTGCGTTCGGGGCCCCGCCACTGCGGCCAGTCCTGCGCCAGCGCGTCCGGGAGAAGCGCGAAGGTGCAAAACGAGCAGACGAAAAATACAAACAGCGGTCGAGGCGGGGAAAGGAGCATCTTGTTCACAAGAGTATGTACGCCGCATGGCGTTCGGTCTTTGCTCCTTCCTTGGTTCGAAAAAGACGAAAAATGTCCGCCGCAAAATCAAGATTCCGCTCACGCACTTGACCCCACCCAAGTTCTGGACAGACTAGAAGGAATGGAAGAATCCCTCATCAACAACGATCTGGCGGATCGGATTAACCAAATGGAACCAAGCCCCGACGAGCCGGCGTGGTTGTCTTTGTTGATCCGGGACGTCGTGGTGGCCGACGGGGAAGATTTGCAGGACAAGATTGCCGATCTCTATTACGAGATCGAACGAACCTTCGAGTCGATGGTGGAATCTTTGGAGAACCACTTCGGCGAGAGCGATTCGGATTTGGAACAGGAGATTCCCGCCGAACTGCGCGAGGGCATTAAAGAAGCCGTCTTCTGGTCCATGACCGACGAGGGCTATCTGATGCTCGGTTGGATTCACGAGTCGGACGAGGCGCCGGTCGAGATTCTCGCGGCGCGTGTCGTGTAGCGTTCGCCAATCCCGAACGCCTGCCAGCGTTGCAAACGCCATGGCGTTCCAAACTCCATGGTGTTTTCCCATTGGACTTGAACCCCGTTCGGGGGACAATCACCCATGTCCCAATTGAACTCAGCGGAGGAGCGAATCCTCAAACAGGTGTCCGCCTGGAAAACCAAAAGTCCGGGCTATCTCACCAAAGCCACCAACCAAATGTCGAAGCCGCTGCTCTGGGCGGGCGACAAACTGATTCCGAAAGAGGCGCGTTCGGCCCTCGGTTCGGTCACCGAACTGCTGGTCGACAAACTTCAAGACGTGTCCCAGTGGTCGGTCAGCGAAGCCAAAGTGCTCGAGTCGGTCCGCGCGTTCGAAATCGACAGCGAAACCATTCTCGAACTCAAAAAAGCCTCGATCTTCGACCTCGACCACGTGGCGGAAGAGGCGATCAAACACAACAGCCAACTGGCCGCCGCCGAGGGCTTCGGCACCGGACTGCTCGGCTGGCCCGGCCTCGTCGCCGACATGCCCGCGCTGTTCACCCTCTCGTTCCGCACCGTCTACCAGATCGCGCTTTGCTACGGGTTCCAAGTCGATTCGGACCATACCGACGATGACGACACCCCGTTCGAAGTCGGCTATATGCTGCGCATTTTCAAAGTGGCCACCGCCGCGACCAAACCGGACAAACTCCAGGCGATCATCGAACTCAGCGACTACAAAAACCGCATGGCTGACGGGCTGCGCGACGTCGACGACGACGAAACCAAACCGCGCCTCGGCGGTGAGTTCGCGGTGAAACAAGTCGGCAAAACCGCGGCGGTCGGCGTGAGCCGGATTTTGATCAACGCCATCGTGCGCAACACCTTCGCGCGCAAAACCATCACCGCGATTCCCGGCATCGGCGCCCTGCTCACCGCCGGGTTCAACTACGGCTACGTCAATGATGTCGGCGAAGCCGCCTTCCACCTCTACCGCGAACGTTTCCTCCAAGAGAAAAAGAAACGCCGCGAGTCCGAGGCCGGTAGCCTGCGCAAATTCTTGTTCCCTGAAGACTAGGAGTTTGTCGGCCTTCTGCCGTTAGACCGTTCCGCAGAGGCAAAAGAATGTGGGCAAAGGAATGTCGGCGTGCGGCTTGGCCGGAGGGATTTCGGATGAGAGATTCCGCGTGTTCCGCGTTTTTTCCGCGGTCAGAGAGCCGTGAAAAGGTCAGCGAATAATCCGCCCTAAAGCCACACTCTCGTTATAAATCAGGAGGCCGGCCACTCGACACGAGTTCTTCGCTTCGGGTCCGGGCGGAACGGTTGCGGGACTCCGAGCGCAGCTGCCTTCCCTGCATTTTAGCTCACGACGGCATAAAATACAGCGACCCCGTAAGAACGCCGGCCCGAGGTGCAATAGTGACATGTGCAACTCTTACAATTACAACACGCGAGATGGTGGACGGTACGTGGACGTTCAAGGAAATCCGGTTTGACCGGGTCGAGCGTTTCACGGTATAGTTTGCCCATCATGATCCCCCAACATACCAGCCACACGCTGCTCCGGAACATGAACGATCCTGACGAACATGATTGGGACCGCTTTTACGAGGTGTACAAGGACGGCATTATTGCCTATGCCCGCAGTTGCGGGTGTACCAAGGAACTAGCAGAGGATATCCTCCAAGAAACGATGGTTTTACTCATCGAGAAACTGCCCGTCTTCCAGTACGACCCTGGTAAAGGATCATTCCGGGGCTATCTCCGAACCATCGTCCGACGCAAAATCTACCGGCACTTCGAACGAAAAAAACGCCGCGGCGAAAACCGTCTCACCACCGAATGGGAGATGAACCTCGTCGATCCCGACAGCCTCGAAGACCCCGATAGCGACGCGGTCCATTGGAAAAAACTGCTCACCGTCACCGCGCTCCAACGGATCGAGGCCGAGTACAAACAGAAAAAATGGAACGGCTACGAAGTCTTCACCGACTACGTGCTGCGCGGCATGTCCGCCACCGATGTCGCGATGAAATACGGCATCAAAAAGAACAACGCCTATCAGATCCGCCGCCGAATCCTCAACCGCCTCGCCACGATCATCCAACACCTCGAGGAGAACGGCATCGATTCCATCGAAACACTTCCGCCGATCAATCCCGACGAACAATAGCCATCGCCGCTCTTTTCCCTCCAAGCCGCTCTTTCTCCCTTCAGCCCCTTCAGCCACTTCCCCTTTTGCCAATCGCCCCCCGCGTATCGGCACTCGCCCACATGAACGACGATTTAGACGAAGACCCCCATACCTCCGAAGAAGAGGAGCTACCTCCCGAACTCTCAGAACTCGCAAAAGAAGCCTCCTCTGCCTCCGACTTGAGAGACGGCGAGGAAGGGCGTGCTGACTTCGAGGCGCCGGAAAAAACCAACCCGCAGAAGCAGCCGATGCCGCGGGACTCCGAACCAAACTACCGCGAAATCAAACGCCTGCTCGACGGCGAACACCCCGACGCCAGCGGCGCCCGCCTGCTGTTCCGTCTCGGCAAACTCGTCTGCAACCTGCCGCTGGATCAAACCGAAGACCGAGTGTGGCAGATCGGCCGCGACGGCGACCACCTGGATTTCGCCTTGCCCAATCCCAGCATGTCGCGGCGTCATTTTCAGATCCGCTTCGACGAGGCGCTCGAGGAATTTTTCATCTCCGACCGCAAATCCCACAACGGCACCTTCCACAATCGACGCCGCTTGGATCCCGAAGGCGACGAAGAATTGCTCGGGCGCGGGGACTGGATTCTCGCCGGCGGCCACTATTTCGTGTTCGTCGACGACGGCGATACCAAATATTGAGCTGCGACCTACGGTCGTGAAGGTGAAAGATCGCGGCGCTGAGAGCGGGAAATCGGCCATCGGCCATCTTCATCTTCCAACTTCATGCCCCAGGCCTAGGCCAAAGGCCTCCGAAGGCCCTTGTGCCGTTTGAGGATTTGTGCCACGCGGGGCGCCTTATGAAACGGGTCACAGATCTCCACGTCGCCAACAACGTGCCACTTACCGCGCCAAATAAACTCTGTCAGGACATTCCACGAACCGCAGGGCAGGCGGCGTTTGTCGCCAAAAGCCGCGAGGCCATTCACGACATCATCTTCGACGACGACGACCGCTTCCTGTGCATCGTCGGACCCTGTTCGATCCACGACGTCGACAGCGGCCGCGAATACGCCGAACGGCTCGCCGAGCTCGCTAAAAAAATCGAGGACCGCATCATGATCGTCATGCGCGTGTACTTCGAAAAGCCGCGCACCACCGTCGGATGGAAGGGACTCATCATGGACCCGCAGCTCGACGGCACCGCCGACATCGAAACCGGACTGCGCACCGCCCGCACCTTTCTCGGCACCGTGCTCGACCTCGGCCTGCCCACCGCCACCGAGTTGCTCGACCCGATCACCCCACAATACATCGCCGACCTGATCTCCTGGTCCGCCATCGGCGCGCGTACCAGTGAAAGCCAGACCCACCGGCAAATGGCCTCCGGCCTGTCCATGCCGCTCGGCTTCAAAAATGCCACCCCGGGCACCCTCCTCCCGGCGGTCAACGGCATCAGCGCCGCCACCCAACCGCAAACCTTTCTCGGCATTAGCGAAGAAGGCGTCGCCTCCGCCGTCAGCACCAACGGCAACCCCGACTGCCACCTCATCCTGCGCGGCGGCACCGCCGGACCGAACTACGAGGCCAAGCACGTTGCCGAAGCCGAAGCGCTGCTCAGCAAACACGGACTTTGTCCCTCGGTGATGGTCGACGCCTCCCACGCCAACTGCGACAAAGACCACGCCAAGATGCCGGCCGTGTTCGAAAACATCGTCGACCAATTTGCCGCCGGCAACCGCAACCTCATCGGCGCCATGATCGAGAGCAATCTCAAAGCCGGCAAGCAATCCTTCCCCCAACCGCTCGCCGATTTGGAATACGGATTGTCGATCACCGATCCCTGCATCGACTTCGAGACCACCGAAAAAATCTTGCTCGCGGCCCACGCAAACGTCGCACGATAGCAGGACCAAAATCTGCGCTTGGCAGGAGCCAGCGTATGGCAAAGGTTTACCACTCAATGGCGAGATCTTGCCATAAGGCAGACCATGATCTGGAGATCCCTCGTCCTCCTGATTTATATTTTAAATTCACGGTGTTCCTAGCGACCACGGTGAACCCAGAATAACGTCCGACACAAGCTCGGTCGTCCTCAATCACAAACGGCTCGCAAGGGCCGAAAAGGCGTACCTCTCACGGCCCACACCAACGGTGTGAAATCATGATAGCCTAGGGTGAGTGCAGCGAACCCTAGGATTTGACAGCAGAGACTGAGCCACCCTGAAGGGGTGTCGCATGGACTGAAATCTCCATGAGTCCGCCCTTTCAGGGCTCCCATTTCTTGGGCAACGAACCTGGGGTTCAGTCGTTCCTCCTTCACCCGCAGGCCACAATGAGATGCCCCTGTGGGAGCGGACTCGCGCCGGAAGCGTAGCAGGTTGAATAAGAGTGATTTAAATTTCAAATTGAAATGCCCGTACGCCCCGCACCGGTCCAAGGTTGACCATCGGCCAGCGCCTTGGCACATTTTGGCCAATGGCAGACCAAGAACAGTTCGATGCGATTCGCGAGGAACGTAAGCGGCTCAAGGGCCAGCAAAAGCACGAACGCATCACCCCGCAATTCGACAACACCACCGCCACCGAAGTCTCCCTACCCCTGTCCGCGGCCATGGGGCTCGCCGCGACCGTGGTGTTTCTCGCCTTCCTCTGGATCGTCGGCAAGGCCGGCATTCTCGGCACCCTCGTCGGCCTGTTCCTCGAACGCGGCTGGGTCCCGTTCGTGCTCACCTTCCTGATGTTCTGGTCGTTCGCGATCCTCGTCCTCAAGTTTTTCAAAATCCGCCACCAACGCGAGTCGATGCACTTCGACTTGCTGCCGCGCAGCGTCGCCAAACAGATCAACCAGGAGACCGTGTTCGACTTCGAGTACCACATCAAACAGCTCGAACTGAACAGCAAGGGCAGCTTCCTCGTCACCCGCATCCAACGCGGCCTGTCCTACTTCGGCCTGCAACGCGATTACGACAAGACGGCGCAGATGCTCTCCTCCCAGTCCGAGATTGACGCCACCACCGTCGAGTCCAGCTACACCTTGCTCAAGGTCTTCATCTGGGCCGTGCCGATTCTCGGATTTATCGGCACCGTCATCGGCATCAGCGCCGCCGTGGCCAACTTCGCCGGGGCACTCGCCGCCGCCAAAGACATGTCGCTGCTCAAAGACTCGCTCGGCAGCGTCACCAGCGGACTCGGCGTCGCCTTCGACACCACCCTGCTCGGACTGGTCATCAGTCTGTTGCTGATGTTCCCCGCGAGCATTTTACAAAAGCAGGAAGAAGACATGCTCAACGCGGTCGACGAATACTGCAACGAATACTTTCTCAAACGCCTCGACGACGGACGCACCCCGATGGACAGCTGGGCCGGCGAACCGCACGACCCGCGCCGCCTCGAGTTCCTGCAAAGCCGCATCGAGAAACTCCAAGAATCCCAACTCACCATCATGGAAGGGCTGAGTTCGATGGTCGATATCGAAGACGAGGATGACGAACTTGGGGAGGACGCCTAGGTCATGAAGCGGCGCAAGCAGGCCATCGAAATTTCGCTGTTTCCCTTTCTCAGCATTCTCGCCTGTGTGATCGGCGTGCTCGTCTTGCTGATCTGCCTGGTCGTCCTTTCGTCGATCGACAAGAGCGGTGTCGAAGCCACCAAAGAGCAGATGCTCAAGGGCCAAAAGAACTCGGCCGCGTTCGAACTGGCCAAGCAGCAAGCCGCCGATCTCGAACGCATGATCGAAGCCGTACGCACCGACCTCTCGCGCGTAAACGACCCGATCAATCTCGCTGCCCTCGCCGCCGAACGCGATGCCCTGAAGGCGAATCTGAACAACATCGACATCGCCACCGTCCCCGCCTCTCTCGACATCGCCCCGCTCGACGCCGAACTGGTCGCCCTGCGCGGCCGCGCCGAACAAGGCCGGCTCTCCCTGCAGAAAATCGACGCCGAACTCGACCAACGCAAAGCCGGACCCGCGCCCGCCCGCGTGCGCGTTCAGCCCAGCGGCAGCGGCGGCCGCGGCGACATCGCGCCCACCTTCGTCGAATGCACCGCGTCCAGCCTGGTGATCCACGCCAAGCCAAACAACATCACCGTCCCGCGCGCCCAAGTCGCCACCCATAAAGAATGGATCGCCACCCTCAAACGCGTCGCCGAGCAAGCCAAAGGCACTGTCATTTTTCTGATCCGCGAAGACGGCATCAGCACCTACCGCGCCGCCTCCACCATCGCCGCCAACCACTACTGCCGCAACGGCAAGTTGCCGGTCAGCGGCACCGGCGAACTCGACTTCTCAGCCTTCAATCGATGACTCGCAACCCATGAAACCGCGCAAGAAAAAGTCCCTCGGCAGCCTCGACTCGCTGCTCGACACCATGACCAGCGTGGTCGGCATTTTGCTGATCATGCTGATCGTGATCCAGCTCGACGTGACCAACGCGGTGCAGCGGATTATCAGCGAACAGGAGAATATTGAACGCGGCATCAGCGATGCCCAGCTCGCGGAAATGGAACAAGCCAAGCAGGCACTCCGGGCGACCCAAAAAGATCTGCAAAACCAACTCGTCACCGCCCGCGAACAACGCGTCTCCGGTTCGGCGGAAGCCCAGCGCCTGAACCAAGAGATCAAGACGCTGCAGACTCAGGTCGACACCCGCCGCAGCGCCGCCGCCGCAGCGGAAAAGAAAGCCGCCGCCGCGCGCCTGCTCGCCGCCGAAGCGGCAAAGAAAAAGGCGGAGATCAACAAATTGAAGACCGAGATCGCGGTGGTTATGACCGATTTCAACGACGCCAAAAACACCCTGCGCGCCACGCCGGTCCCCACCGCCCTACCCGCAAAAGTGGTCAAACTGCCCGCGCCGAAAGCCGCCCCCGAAGGGGCCAAACCGATCTACGTGATTTGCCGCGAAGGCCTGGTTGCCCCGGTCGACCAAGCCGGACTGATCAAGGCGGTGAAAGCCGCGGTGGAGAAGTCCGGACTCAAACCGAACGACAAGAATGAGTACGACGGCAAAAAATTTGAGTCCTTGTTCAAAGCCCGTTACGTCGGCGACAAGGATTGGCGCTTGAAGGCGGTCGAAGCTCCCAACCACCGGATGCGCTTCCATCTCTACAAACAACCCCGGACCGGCGAGAACCGGCGCAACATTCAAAGCCAAGTATCGCGCTACCGCCTCCTCCTCACCCGGCTGAACAAGAAAGAGCATTACCTGGTCTTCCTCGTCTGGCCGGACAGCTACGACACCTACTTGATGGCGCGTTCGATCTCCAACCACCACGGCTTCGCCGCCGGCTGGCGACCGGAAACCACCAAGGAAGGCTGGACCCCATATCTCGGCAACTACCTCACCGAAGGCTATCACGAAAGCCGCCCCCCGCCCGACCCGAACGCCGCGGCGAAACCAGTCGACGAACGTCCCAAGCCGGTCGATGTGATCGACTAAGCAACACGCGGCGGCACCTGACTGCCGCCTGCCAGCCTTGGGTAATTCAGAATTCATTCTGAATTTGATGGATGGATTGTCGTCTTCAGCTGCCGTTCGAGAGCCCGAAGTATCATGCTCAGGCGCTGCCTCACTTCTGGGTCATCCGTCTTCAACTTGCGAAGGTTCGGAATCATCCTCGGCCCTAAGTCTATCAGAGAATCGGTGGCCTTTTGCCAGACTTTAAATTCGCGGTCTCCGAGTTTGGCGACCAGGTCGGCAACGATGTCATTTATCTTATAGGTGACGTCAAACGTGTAGCGAAGCCTGGGGCTTCTTATGAGTGCCTTTTCCCCAAATAGCTCAATGTCCAATAGATGCTTTCCCGGTTCGTAGAGCTCGTCCAACTTGAATGTCTCAAGAGCCACGAAGTCACTCCATGAACAACCATCCAAACGGTGGCGAAGAGATACATCCTCGCGCTTGTAGTCGATCTTCCAAGGGAACGTGATCGGGTCGAATGGATACTCAATCTTTCCAAGGTCCGTTTTACCCGGCTGGACACTTACCGTCCCGGAACGATAGACTGCATATATAATTGGATGGACACTGTCCGTTTGAAAGTACCAGAAACCGGTTGAGTCATACAGGATCCGCTTCAAACACCATCCGCGCGCCAAGTTCGTCGAACCCGAGGTCGATCCCACTTCCTGCCAATCTTGAACCCACCAGAGGCCCCCCATGAACCGATTCCTGATCCTGTTTCTCTTTCCGATGTGTCTGGCCGTGTTCGCGCAGGAGGACGCGTCGTTCGAGGGGCCGCTCACGCCGTTTTTGGGCGAGGCGAAAATGCACGTGACGCCGGTGTTCAAGGGCGAACGTTTTCCCAACATTGTCGTCACCAAAAAAGGTACGTTGCTCGCCACCTGGGGCCAAAGCCACATTCGCGCCAAGCGGAGCGAAGACGGCGGAGCGACCTGGGGCGAGGCCATTATCATTGCCAAGCCGGGCTTCCAAGGGGGCGGCGTTACCGTCGATGAAACCAGTGGCGACATCCTCGCCTTTGTCGAGGAACGACATCCGCCCTCCCCGCTCCACGTGTACCGCAGCCAAGACGACGGCAAAAGCTGGGCGAAGCAGGAGGCGACGATCAAGCCGGACATCAACGGCAACATGCCAGCGATGCACATGAACGAAAACGGCATCACCCTGATGCGCGGCGAACACAAAGGCCGCCTGATTCGACCCACCCGCTACTACGGAAAAAAGAACGCGCGCGAAGAGTGGCCGACCCACTACACCAACGCGATGTACAGCGACGACGGCGGCAAGACCTGGCAAACCAGTGATCCCTTTCCGGAGAACGGCACCGGCGAGGCGTGCATCGTCGAACTGTCCGACGGTCGGCTCTACTACAACTCGCGCGTTCACTGGGAGAAACGTCCGGACAACCGCCGGCGGCGCGAAGCGTGGAGCACCGATGGCGGCCATACTTGGAAAGACTACCGGATCATCCACGCCCTGCCCGACGGCCCGCAGGATACCAACTACGGGTGCATGGGCGGCCTGGTGCGCCTGCCGGTGGCCGGACAGGATATCCTCCTCTACAGCAATTGCGACAGTCCCAAGGGACGGGTCAAAGGAACGGTCTGGGCCAGCTTCGACGGCGGTAAAACCTGGCCGGTGAAACGCTTGGTGGAAGAAAAGAAGTTCGCCTACTCCGCCATGAACGCGGGTCGGCCAGACACGCCCAGCGAGGGTTGGATTTATATCCACTACGAGGGCGGACCCGGTTCGCAGGTGGCGCGGTTCAATCTGATTTGGGTGATGGCCGGGGAGAAAACCGGGGACGGCAAGGTGCCGGCCGCGTTCGGCGATTGATCCGGACGCGCGCGTCGTTGCGCAGAACGAATAATGGATGCCTTGTCCCCAAGGTTAGACCGCGGAAAGACGCGGAGCACGCGGAATCTCCTCGTCCGAAATTCCACCTTAAACCACGCAAGGCCGCCATTCCTTTGCCCCACACCTATTTTGCCTCCGCGGAGCGGTCTGACCACACGGGGCTAGTACACCAGCAATGGCTTTCAAAAGGATCGCAAACCCGATTCCCTTGTGAGAAACTACACCATGCAAGGAAGGTTTCTCTCACTCACTCTGCTTGGTGTACTCGCTGTAGCGGGTTTCGGTTTTGGACTACATAAGAACAGCGAGCTGCGAGCCCTCCAGAGTTCGGTAAAAGAACAGGTGGTAGCGCCTGATGCCGAATTGGTTGATCAACTCAGACTCCATAAGCTCCACATTAATAAAATAAACGGAAGACTCGACGAGGAGTTGGCGGCCGCCATGGCATCGAATGAAGAACTCCAACGCTACGAGCGGTACCTTGGTAAACTAATGGTCGAACTCGACTCGGAGAAAGCGGAAGCCTTGAGGCTGGCGGAGCAGCTCCGGGATTGCCGCGATCCTCAGTTGCCTGCCGATGAATTGGCGAAGAAATCTGCCGCTGAACGCACCGAGATATATCTGGAGAGTTTGCTGATTCCCGAGATCAACTTTTCTGAAGCCGCCCTCTCCGACGTGTTCGAATTTCTCTTAGATGGTAATCCCGAAAGAACCCCGTCCTACTTTATCCAGATCACCGACGGGGATAAACGACGCGTCACGATAAAGGCGGATAGGATTAGCCTGAAAGAAGCCCTCGAAAGAACCTGCGAAATGACGGACATGGAGTTCCTCATCGAAGAAGGCGGGCGCATCCTCGTTCGTCCTCGCTCATCGAGGTAGCAACCAACCCGTTTCAAACTCATGTACCACCGCTAACCACACAAGGCCGCCATTCCTTTGCCTAAAATTCTTTTGCCTCCGCGGAGCGGTCTTAGGGCTTCTTCACCCGCGGTTTTCGAACCGGATCCGGTGCGGCGTTCCGCGCAGGAAGCTCAGCCGCCATCTGTCGCTTGATTGCCGCGAAGGCCGCGGCCCCGGCAAGGTTAATGAAATTTTTCGGATCCTTTTCTGATCGTAGAGTTCCTCGGTGCCATCGGCGTAGCGGATGTACCGCCAGTCCGCGCTACGTAACGCGTGATTGTTTTGACCATGGGTGGTGACAATCGTCCGACCGGTTTTGCGGGTCGGATCCTTTAACAACGGAACCAAACTCGCCCCGTCGAAGGCGAGGTCGCTTGGCGTTCCGCTGAGTTCGGCGAGGGTCGGATACAGATCCAACAAACTCACCGGCTGGTGGCAAACCGTCCCGGCCTTGGACACGCCAGGGGCGACGATGATCAGTGGCACCCGCGTCGTCGGTTCCCATAAAGCGAACTTCTCCCAATGCTCCTTCTGCCCGAGATGATATCCGTGGTCGCTCCACAACACGATGATGGTGTCTTCCGCGTTCGGACTGGCATCAAGAGCCGACGCAAGACGACCCACCATGTCGTCGGTGAAACTGACCGAGGCGTTATACGCTCGAAACGCGTCCTTCCATTTGCCGTTGTCGACCAACCACTGATGCCAGCCGGCCTTGCGCATCTTCAGACCAGCGGCCGGAATGTCCGCCATGTCGTCGACTTTGGTTTCGGGAGCACGACTTCCGCGGATGGCGTTCGAAGTGCGAACGAGGCGTGTACCAGGGAACGTGCGGACGGTGAATGCCGACGCCGAGGAAGAACGGTTTCGTTTGCGCGGACTTCAGCTGCGCCGTGGCCCAAGCGACCACCTTCGCGTCCGCCATCTCATCCGTGTCGATGTCGAGAAACGCCCAGTCGAAATAGCCGCGGTAAAATTTTGGATTGCTGTTGGTCGGAATGGTCGGCGGCGAGACCTCGTTTGACATCTGCCGCGACTTCGAGGGGAAAGTACTCGTCCCACGGCCGCGGATCGAACAGACCGGTGTAATGCCACTCGCTCAAGCTGGCGGCGTGGTACAACTTGCCACCGCCCCGAACCTCATAGCCCGTGTTTTTGAAATGCTGCGGCAGCATCACCCCTCCTTCAGCCTCTTGTTTTTGCCGCCAGTCCTGCGGATTCAAAAATACGCCGGAGGTGTGCGGTGCGAGTCCGGTCAACACGCTGGTTCGCGAGGGATTGCAGGCTGGCGCGGCACAGTGGGCGTTGGCAAACAACACGCCGCGTTCGGCCAAGGCGTCGAGGTGAGGTGTCGCCACGCGCGTCTCGCCGTGCATGCAGGACAGGCAGGCGTTGAGATCGTTGATCGCGATAAACAGGATGTTCGGCTTCGCCGGTTCGGGTTCGGCAGAAAACAGAACTATCGGAACGAGGCAGAGTAGAAAGAG
>Ga0209828_1002976_pt1 | contig 13404 bp, 11 predicted proteins | sample MaitaG_FD_187429 | JGI IMG/M metagenome (GOLD analysis project Ga0209828, IMG submission 187429) | Marine algal microbial communities from Maine, USA - Maine_Asex2 metaG (SPAdes) (version 2) | ecosystem: Host-associated > Algae > Red algae > Unclassified | place: Maine, USA | collected 2015-01-05 | reverse complement strand
TGAGCTCCAGATCGGCCTCACCATCCCGGCGCCAGAGGTCGCGTTGTTTCGCCACAAAATTCCGGCCTCGGCGTTCCACGAAACCGTCATGTTGGCCAAGCGTTGGACGGCACCTGCGGCCCACGCCGCAGGCTTTGTTGAAGAAGCAGTGGCGCTCGGCGACGTGCTTCCCCGAGCGATGGCACGGGCCGCCGAGCTGGCTCCACTGGCCGCGAATCGAAAGAACTTCGGCTGGCAAAAGGAAACCCTGTACGGCACCAACGCAGCCCTCAACCACCCACACGGCGCTGCTCACATGCTCAAGAACCTCAACGACTTCGGCTGAATCACTACGACCTCGAACGCCGGTGACGTCGAACGCCGGTGACGTCGAGGTCGTAATGTCCTGACGACGATCCTGAAATGAGGAGATTCACAAATGAGCCAGACGCTCGAAGAGTTCCAGCAGCGCTGCCAGGCCAACGGCGTACACACGGTCGAGGTCGCAACTGCTGATAACCACGGGCATCTGCGCGGCAAGCGAGTGCCCGCCGATCGTTTCTTCGCCAACTACGGCTCGACGTTTGGCATGGCCGACGCCGTCTTCGTGATGGACATTCAGAACGACCTACCCGATAACCCCTACGTGAATATGGATTCGGGCTACCTCGACTGCCACCTGCATCCCCGAGTCGAAACCGGTCGCGTTCTCACCCATCGGCCCGGCTACGCGATCGTGATGGCCGATGTGACCAATGCGCATGGCAACCCTCACCCGCTGTCACCGCGCACTGTGCTGGCCGCCCAAGTTGCAAAGTGCGCCGATCAGGGTCTTGAGCCGGTCGTTGCAACCGAGCTTGAGTTCTATCTCTGCACCCCTGATTGGGAGCTTGCGCAGACCCACATTCAGTACAGCTCACTAATCGACGCCCTCGAATTCGAAGACGTGTTGGCCGCGATGCGTAGCGCGCTCATCGGCGCGGGCCTCGACGTCGAATCGTCGAATGCCGAGTACGGGCCAGGCCAGATCGAAATCAATGTCTGTCACGCCGATGCCATGACGACCGCAGACAACACGGCACTGTTTAAGGCGATCGTGAAGCAAGTTGCCGTGCAGCACGGCCTGCGGGCAACATTCATGCCCAAGCCATGGGCTGAGCAATCGGGCTCGGGTATGCACGTGCATACGAGCCTGACGGCCGATGGAGCGAACGCGTTCGCGGACAGCGATGGCGCGCCCAACAAGCTGATGAGCAATTGGCTTGGCGGCATCGTTAAACACTCGCCCTCGATGATTCTGCTGGGTGCACCCACGCTCAACGGCCCCAAGCGCATTCGCCCCTATACCTTCGCTCCAACGCATGTGACCTGGGGCCTCGACAACCGCACCGTCATGGCCCGTTGCATCGCCGAAGCAGGTTCTGCTGGCAATCGCGTCGAGTACCGGTGCGCGGGCGCTGACGCGAATCCGTACTCGGTCATCGCAGCACTACTGGCAGCCGGCGCCGATGGCCTTGCCAACGAGATCGACCCCGGGCCGATGTGCCTCGGCGACATGTACACGAACCCCGGTCAAGCAACTGCGTTGGCCGGTGACCTTGCGGGGGCGATCGATGCGTTTGATGGCAGCGACCTGGCCGCAGCACTCGGCGAAGAGTTTTCAACGACGCTGCTCGGCACGTGCAAGTTCGAACTCGAACTCGGCGCGCAGAACAGCCACGATGGCGACGATGTGAACGATTGGGAACGAGCCCGGTACCTCGAGATGTCATGACCACACGCGAATGACCCCTGACGTCACGACGTCGTCGCTCTACCTCGACGGCATTCCCCACGATCGCTTTGCAGCGCTACGAGCCGAGCGCGGCATCGCGTGGCATCCCTACGGCGACGACGGCTTCTGGGCTGCGGTTCGACACGCCGACGTCAAGCATGTCTCGAAGTCGCCGCAGCAGTTCTCGTCGTCGGTGGGTCATACGAACCTTTGGGATCTCGAGGCCGACGCTCTCGAAGCTCGCCGCAGCCTGATCGACACCGACCACCCCGACCACACCCGGCTGCGTCGCCTGGTGGCCGGGGCGTTCACCCCCAAAGCGATTCGCAAGTGGCAGACGTTGACGCGCGCGATTGCCTGCGAACTGCTTGACGACTTCGAAGCGAACAGCGGTGGGAACTGGGTCGAGTTGGTCGCAGCACCGCTGCCGATTCGGGTCATCTTGACGATCTTGGGCATACCGGTCGAAGACGCGGACTACCTCGTCGAGTTGTCGAACTACCTGGTCGAAGGCACGGGCGAAGATCAGTCGCTCGCGCCCGATGCCTTTGGCAACACGACCGAGCTGCGTCTCTTGCCATTCAACTCGCCAGCAAGTCATGCGATGTTCGAGTACGGGGCTCGGTTGGCAGAGCAGCGACGCGACGACCCGCGCAACGACTTGGTGACGGCGATGGTGCAAGCCGAGGCATCGGGCGAAAAGCTGTCGCCCAACGAGTTCAAGAATCTCTTTCATCTGCTGATCTTTGCCGGCAACGAAACCACCCGCACTGCACTGTCGCACGGTGCAATCGCGTTTGCTGAGCATCCAGAGCAACTCGCCCGACTGCGCACCGATCGTTCGCTGCTAGCAACGATGAGCGAAGAGGTCTTGCGATGGTCGACGCCGATCTTGCATATGCGCCGAACGGCGACCGAAGACACCGAACTGGCAGGAACCCCGATCGCCAAGGGCGACAAGGTGGTCATGTGGTACGCCAGCGCAAACCGCGACGAGGCAGTCTTCGAAGACCCGACCGCCTTTGACATCGGGCGCTGCGACAACGCGCAGTTCTCCTTTGGCGGCGGCGGCCCACACTTCTGTCTCGGCGCATGGTTGGCCCGACTAGAGATCAGCGAGCTCTTCGCCGAGATGGCCGACCGAGCCATGTCGTTGACGATGACCAACCAGCCGGTTCGCACACCGTCGAACTTCGTGCACGGGGTGCTATCGGTCGGGTTCGAGTCACAGCGCGTATGACTGCGCCGGCGCTCGCGCCCGTCGACCTTCATGACACGGCCACCTTTAGCAGCGGCATTCCGCACGATGCGTTCACGCAAATGCGAGCTACGCCGGGGCTGACGCTGACGCCCGACTCAGTCGATAACGGTCGCGGCTTCTACTCGGTCACCCGCTATGGCGACGTTGTCGCCGTCTCCCGCGACACCGACACCTATTCATCAGAGGTCGGCCACATTCAGATCTACGACATCGACGAAGACGCGCTCGACGCCCGGGCCTCGATGATCGACCTTGACCCGCCCGCGCACACCCGGTTGCGGCGCATCGTCAGCTCGGCGTTCACGCCCCGCCATGTGCAGCGCTATGAAATCGCGATACGCCAGCGGGTCAACGACTGCCTCGACTCGCTCGTCGAAACTGGCGGTGGCAATTGGGTCACGACCGTGGCTGCGCCGATTCCGATCGGGGTGATCTGCGACTTGCTAGGCGTACCCGCCGCAGACCATGGCTATCTCGTCGAGTTGAGCGACTATCTCGTGGCCGGCACGTCGAGCCAGACACTTGACCCAACCGCCTATGGCAACACGACCGAGCTGCGCTTGTTGCCGTTCAACAGTCCTGCGGCCCACGCCATGAGCGAGTACGCCCGCAGACTTCGCGAACAACGACGCACCGAACCGGGCGACGATCTCATTACGAAGCTCATCGAGGCTGACGTCGACGGTGAGCGCCTGACCGACTCGGAGTTTGCGAATTTCTTCAGGCTGATGGTCTTCGCCGGGAACGAGACCACCCGCTCGTCAATGGCGCACCTCGCACTGCACCTCATCGAGTTTGCTGATCAGTTTGAACAAGTTCGAGCCCAACCCGATCTATTGTCATCTATCGCTGACGAGGTCATCCGATACTCGTCCGCGATCTTGTACTTTCGTCGCACCGTGACCACCTCGACGCATTTGGGCGGCACCGATCTGGCGGCCGGCGACAAGCTTGTGATGTGGTACGCCAGCGCCAACTTCGACGAACAGGTCTTCGACGCGCCTCACGCGTTTCGTGCCGAGCGGCCCCAGACTCCGGCCCACGTCGCGTTTGGGGGCGGCGGCGCGCACTTCTGCCTCGGGGCCTCGCTGGCCCGACTCGAAATCGCGGTGCTGATCGAAGAGATTTTGCGGCGCGACCTTCGCTTCGACGTCGGCTCGCCCAGCTACACCGACTCGAACTTTGTTAACGGCATCGAGCACCTTGATGTCACGCTGCACTGAACCGAAGAACGCAACCAGCCCACTACGAGAGCCCCACCAAGAGAGGCCGCATGTTTCGCCTAAACGATGACCAGCTTGCGTTGCAGGCGAGCGCCCGAGTGCTCGCCCACGAGGTGATCGCTCCTCGGGCCGCCGGCATTGACGCCAGCGAGCAATACCCGTGGGACAACGTCGAAGCGCTACGCGACGCTGGGTTCTGTGGCATGACGATCCCGCCCGAGTTCGGTGGGCCTGGGCGCAGCTTCCTCGATGCGGTGCTCGTGGTCGAAGAGATGGCCACAGTCTGCGGGGTAACCGGTCGCATCGCCGTTGAGTGCAACATGGGGGCGATCTCAGCGGTGATGGCCTATGGCACCGACGATCAGAAGAAGCTCGCAGCCGAGATGGTCTTGGCTGGCGACAAGCCGGCAATCTGCATAACCGAGCCCGAGGCCGGTAGCGCTGCGTCAGAGATGACCACTCGCGCTGACCGGCACGGCGACGGCTATGTGCTCAACGGCAAGAAGCACTGGATCACCGGCGGCGGCGTCTCCCGGCTGCACTTGGTGTTCGCCCGAGTCTTCGACGAGCACGGAACCGAAGAAGGCATCGGCGGCTTTCTCGCCGTGCGAGACGAGACCGAGGGTCTGACGTTTGGCGATCGCGAACCCACGATGGGGTTGCGGGCAATCCCTGAGATGGAAGTCATCTTCGACGATATGCATGTTGGCCCCGACATGGTCGTGTTGCCCCCGTCAGGCTTCAAGCGCGGTTTCGCCGATCTCATGAATGCATACAACAGCCAGCGGGTAGGCGCCGGAACCGTTGGGCTGGGTATCGCCCAGGGCGCATATGAGTTGGCCCTCGACTTTGTCAAAGAACGCGAACAGTTCGGCCGGCCAATCGCCGAGTTCCAAGGATTGCAATGGATGTTGGCCGACATGTCGGTGCAACTCGAAGCCGCCCGAAGCCTCACCTGGAAGGCTGCCGAGTCCCATGGCCCTGGCGGCAGCCCCTTCCCTGACCCGACGCTCGCGGCACAAGCAAAGATCTTCACTGCTGAGGCGGCGATACGTGTCGTCAACGATGCCTTGCAGATGTTTGGCGCAGCCGGCTACTCGAGAAACAACCAGCTCGAGCGCATGTACCGAGACGTGCGCATGTTCACGATCGGCGGTGGCACTGCGCAGATTTTGCGAACCGTAGTGGCCTCACGAATCCTTGAAATGAAGCTGCCGCAACGACGCGGCGGTCACGTTGCGCGTCCTTAACCTAGACGCTCCGCGTACCTGGCCTTCGATGCAGAACGCTCAGCGTGGTGAGACATTGCTCTCACAAGGCTCCAGGCGCATGCCATTTACCCAATACGGGCTCGCTAAGCTTTCGCATATCCGACCCACCACCGTGCATTTGCCGACCGGATTTGTTCGAGAGCTTGCTTCAACCCGGTCACAGCAAGCGCTCTTCAGCGCGATCATTGAGTGGATGCCGCGAGTGATCGGCGCCCAGCGGGTCAGCGTGGGCGTACCCCACGGACCCGACCACCTGCGGTTGTGTTCTGAACCCGAGTGTTCAGCATTGCCCGACGGGGCGGTCCTTCCGATTGCGACGTCGTTCGCTGGCCAAGCGTTTCGCACGCAACAGGTCGTCGAGCTGCCCGTCATTGGTGACAGCGAGGCAGAAGAGGTCGAACAGCTAGAGGCTGCCGGTATGCAGGCGGCACTCATTGCCCCGATGGTAAGCGGCGAAGTGTGCTTGGGCACCATCAACGTTGCGAACAAGGCGCAGCACTACTTCACTCGCACCGACGCGCAGATGTTGCGAAGTATCGCTGACCTCACGGCCGCATTTTTGAGTGTGCACCAACTCGCCGATGGCGCCCACGAACGCTCAAAGCGCGACGCTCTCACCGGGCTGTTCAACCGCAGCGCAGTCCTTGCCCATCTCGAGATTTGCTTCGAGACCTCGCGAGACTCCCTGGCCATCTTGCACCTCGATATCGACGGCTTCAAAACCATCAACGACAACCACGGCCACGACTGCGGCGACGAGATGCTGCAACGTCTTACCGAGCGCATGCAAACCGTACTCGCCGGTGACGAAATCTTGGGCCGGCTCGGAAACGATGAATTCCTGATCATCGTCACGGACCCGCACACCGACGACGCACTCGTCGAGATGGCCGAACGACTTGTCGCGGTGTGCTGCGCCCCGATCACCATCCGATACATCGAGATCGAACCAAGCGTCCGCGTGGGTATTGCCCGAGCCGATGCCACCACGACGAGCGCCCGAGACCTACTCGCCGATGCCGATCGGGCCGTGCACGCTGCCAAGACAAGCCACAACGCTGTCCAGATCTCGAATCCGATGGTTCGATCCCAGGCAGCCCTCGTCTCAGGAATCGACCAGGACCTCGACATCGCCATGATGTCACGAGCCATAGTGTTCAACTACCAGCCGATTTGCGACATGGCGACCTCGGAACTCATGGGTCTCGAAGCTCTTGTGAGGTGGCACCACAAGGCACTCGGAGATCTCCCGGCATCACTCATCACGTCTCGGGTCTGGGCTACTGGCCGCACCGACACGTTCACCCGCTGGTCGCTCGAGACCATTACGCGCGAGTTCGCTGCCATGCGCCGACGAAACCGTGGCTTTTCAGGACGCGTCGGTATCAACCTGACGCCGCGCCAATTGACCTGGCCCGGATTACTCGACTGCTTCCTCGGCGCCATCGAACAGGTAAATCTCAGCCCCTCAGACATCATCATCGAGGTCGTCGAGTCGGCCGAGATCACACCGGGTGATGCCTGCGAGATAACGCTCAACCGGCTGGCAGAGAGTGGTGCACCAATTGCACTCGATGATTTCGGCACCGGCCACAATGCGCTTGGGTACTTCACGATGTTCCCGATTCATGCGATCAAGTTCGATCAATCGCTTGTGCAAGCAATGCCGTCGAGCATCGCGGCTCGCAGCATTGTGGCGAGCCTTACCTCGATGGCCGATGACCTCAACGTCACTCCGATCGCCGAGGGAATCGAAACCCACGAGCAGGCCCAACTCTGCGCCGAGCGAGGAATCAGTCTGGGCCAGGGTTGGCTCTACGGGCGCGCCCATCCCATCTCGGCATTTACCAACACGACCGGTTTCTCCCCAGACAATGACTCGGCGGCAATGAGCGACGAAGCAAGCCTGCCTCAAGGCAGTAACTAAGGTCGCAGGTACGCCGACGATCGGAGAGCCATGACCACCTCGAGCGAGATCGACCCGAACGCGCTGAAGATGTTTGGCTTCAAAGTCTGGACCTACAAGATGGGCGAGCAGGTCTCGCTTATGGTGCACCTTGGCGATCGCCTCGGCTTGTATAAAGCAATGGCGCAGGGCGGGCCGCTCGAACCGGTTGAGGTAGCGGCTCGATGTGACGACCTCAACGAGCGATTCGTTCGAGAATGGTTATTCGGCCAGGCCGCCGCTGGCTTAATCGACCGCCACGAAGACGGACGCTTTGAGCTCACTGCCGTGCAAGCGGCCGTGCTCGCCGACGAAGAGAACTCGATCTCGTTTGCAGGTGGCGCCTTCCGAGGTGGCGTTGAATCGTCGGTCCTCGACCGAATCGAAGAGTCGTTTCGCACCGGCATTGGCCTGACCTATGAAGAACAAGGCCCGAACGCGGCGGCCGGCCTGGCCCGCATGACCGGTCCATGGGCTCGTCTTGCTCTGACTTCCACGGTATTGCCGGCTCTCGAAGGCGTCGTCGACAAGCTCGAGGCCGGGGCGCTGGTCTGCGACGTTGGCTGTGGTGGTGGCGTAATGCTGAACACGCTGGCCGAGGCGTTTCCCAACTCGACCTGCGTGGGCGTTGACCCGAGTTCAGCAGCATTGGCGTTGGCCCGTGAACGGGCGGCCGAGAAGGGACTATCCAATATCAAGTTCATCGAAGCGAGCGGTGAAGACCTCGAGGCCGGAAGCAACTACGACCTGGTGATCACCTTCGACTGCATGCACGACATGGCGTTCCCCGACCGAACGGCTGCCGCTATCCGAAGCTCGATTGCCGACGACGGCACGTGGCTGCTCAAAGACATCCGATCGACGGGCGACTTCGACAAAGACATGCGCAACCCCCTGCTCGCAATGTTCTATGGGTTCTCGATCGCATCGTGTCTGCAATCAGCGATGTCAGAGCCCGGGGGCATGGGGCTCGGCACGCTCGGGCTGCACCCCGAAGCGGCTCGTTCGCTGACCGAGGCCGCAGGGTTCTCTCGCTTCGAGACCCACGACCTCGACGATGCCGCCAACCTCTACTACGAAGTGCGCATCTGATGGCCTCAGCTCAAACGACATCTGCCGCAGTGCTCGCGGAACGAGTGGGCGACCTGGTGCGCATTCCGAGTGTGAATCCAATGCAAGCCGGCCCAACGTCAGGCGACGAGGGTGAGCGAGCGTTATCGGCCTGGGTCGCCGATCGTTGTGCCAGCCTTGGCGCAGAGTCGGTCGTGCTCGACGACATCATCGACGGCCGCTCAAATGTCTATGCCCGGTTCCCGGGCGAGACCGACAAGGTCATGACCGTCGATGTGCATCTCGACACGGTCGGCGTCGAGCACATGACTGACGATCCCTTTGATGGCCGTATCGAGGCCGACCGAGTGTGGGGTCGTGGTTCGGTCGACACCAAAGCCTCGATGGCCATCGTGCTGTCGGTGCTCGAAGAGTTGCGCGCCGAAGGCAAGCGACCAGTTCCGACCGTCAATGTGGTTGGCACCGTGTCAGAAGAGATGGGCGGCCTGATCGGCGCTTCGGGCTACCGCGATTGGCTACTCGAGCACGGCGATCGCATCGACCAACTGATTGTCGCCGAACCCACGATGTGCGCCCCTGTGCATGGTCACAAGGGCGGGGTCGGCCTCGAGATCACCGTTCACGGACACGCAGCCCATTCATCGAAGCCGCACCTTGGCCAGAACGCGATTAGCGCAGGCGCGCGGGTCGTGGCTGCAATCGACGCCGAACACGAGCGACTCATTTCCGAGCCAGCCCAGACCGCAGTTGGCACCGGCACGCTCACGGTCAACGAGTTCGTTGGCGGCGTCGCCCGCAACATCATTCCGCCCGCCTGTCAGATCTTTGCCGGTCGCCGCACCGCGCCGGGCGAAGACCCTGATGCAATCTTTGCCGCACTCAGCGAACTCGTTCGCGACGCCGCGCACCCGCTGCGCACAGAAATCGAATTGGCCTACGGCAACGGCAGCTCGGGATTTTGGCAAGATCCGTCAAGCCCGCTGGTCGCCGCCCTGGCTGAGCTTGCAAGCAGCGAGCCTGACGTCGCCACCTATGGCAGTAACGCATTGCGCTACGAGCCAATCGCCGACGAGGTCGTGATCTTTGGTCCGGGTTCGATCGACCAGGCCCACCAGGCCGTCGAATGGGTCGACATCAGCGAACTCGCCCGCTGCGCCGACGTCTACCGCACCCTCTTCCGCCAATAACTCACGAAATTTTCGACCAAAACCACCTGTCATGTGGTTCTGGTCGAACAGATCGTTTGAGAAGTGTTGCGAAAGCGGTCACCGCGGCACGACTCCACGAAGCAAAAGAGCGGCGAGTTGAGCTGACCTTGACGACGACTGGCGACGTTCCACTCGGTTTCACCGTGGCGAGCCAGTAGCACTCGTTGCATTCACACCACTGTTGCATCTGCGCCCCACCACGTGTTACGGGTTTCGCCTGAAATTGCGCGGCGAAGTACGTTTCGGTGATGGATCAAATTTGTGATGACCTCGCAGCCGAGCACGCGGCACTCGACGCCATCGTGGCCGATATCGACGAAGCGACGTGGAGCACCGACACGCCCGCCGACGGCTGGGACGTCAAAGACACCATCGTGCACCTCATCCAAGCCGACATGGCCGCAAGCCTCGCGGTGTCAGCACCCGAAGACTTTGTGACCGCCAAGAAGGAAATGATGAGCGGTGGTGGCAGTCTCGACTACTTCGCGACCACCGACGGCAAGACCGGCGCCGACGTGCTCGAGTTGTGGCGAGCCGAGCGCACCAAGATGCTCGACGCGTTTCGCAGCCGCGCCCCCAAAGACCGCATTCCTTGGTTTGGCCCCGATATGAGCACCCTGAGTTTTGCGACCGCCCGGCTGATGGAGACGTGGTCGCACGGCCAAGACATCGCCGACACGGTCGGTGTTGCGTGGCCATCAACCGATCGTCTCAAGCATGTCTGCCACATTGGGGTAACAACCCGCCGCTGGAGCTACATGGTCCGCGGCATGGACTTCCCTGGCGGCGACGTGCGCGTCGAACTCACCGCACCATCGGGCGAGCTATGGACATGGGGTCCCGAAGACGCCGCCGATCGCATCACTGGACCGGCCGAAGACTTTTGTCTTGTCGCGACCCAGCGCCGGCAACCATCGAGCACGTCACTCGTGACCGAGGGGCCTTTGGCGACCGAATGGCTGAGTATCGCTCAGGCTTTCGCCGGCGAAGCAACGCTGCCAGACGGTCGCTGAGCGAGATCAATAGTCGCCTCTGCAACGACGGGTTCGTCGACCCAGTCGTCGCGCCCGTCAAATCCGAATCGGTACAAGACTGCAGCCCGCACCGGCGCGACCTTGATGAACACGTGGCCATCTGACTCGGGGCCGTTTGGTTCGAACTCGGCCAGGTCATAGCCCATGTGATCCCACAACTCGGCTCGACCAGCGGTGGTGTCGATAACGGTGGCGAGACCGTCGATGATCAGGCTGTCGTTGTTCGACTCAGGCCCGACCTGCCAATGCAGATGCGCACGCGGATCGCGCCGCACGTTCGCGACCTTGACCGACGGGTTCATGACAAAGGCGCAGACGTGATCGTCGATCCAGGCAATGCCGACCGGCGCACTGTGCGGCCGGCCATCGGCGCGGCTGGTTGCGATATAGGCGATACGACCAATGCGATCGCTATGGGCAATGACGCCGGCCAGTTCCATTGCCGTCTAGGACTTGCGCACGTCGGCGAACGCGACGCCCTTGTCGACCTCGGGTTCTTTGGGAAGACCGAGGATGCGTTCGCCAATGATGTTGCGTTGAATCTGGTCAGTGCCGCCGCCGATCGACGTGAAGAACGCATTGAGCATGGCGTAGGTCGCATCGGCCGACTCGGGATAGTCATCGCCGGCAAGGGTTGCCTCTGTGCCGAGGATCTGACCCTGCAAACTTCCAGCGAAATGTAGTATCCGCGACATTGCGAGCTTGCCGAGCGAGACGACGGGTGACGATGTGCCTTGGGCAAGTTCGGCCTTGGCGCGGCGATTGTTCCAACCATTGACCGTTCGCCACGAGTGCAGCCGCATGAGGTCTTGGCGAATCACGTGGTCGGTCGCCACACCGCGCTTAACCGCGAGCTCGACAAGTGACAGGTCAGGAATTGGGGCTGACGCCTCGCTGGTCTCATCGCGCACCGAATCGGCAGCCTGGGTTGAGCGGCGACGCTGGTCGGTGCCCATGGCAGATCGTTCATAGGCCAGCGCGCTCGTCAACACGTGCCAACCAGCGTTGTAGTCGCCGAGCATGTTGGCGTCGGCCACCCGAGCATCGGTCATGAACACTTCGTTGAAACGAGAGTCGCCGGTCGCTTGACGCAACGGACGCACTTCGACACCGGGCTGGTCCATTGGCATGAAGAAGAACGTCATGCCGCGGTGCTTGGGCTGCGATGTGTCGGTGCGACTGATCAGAAAGGCGTAGTCGGCCTGTCGCCCAGCCGAGGTCCAGACCTTCTGGCCGTTGATCACCCATTCATCGCCGTCTCGCTCGGCTCGCGTTTGCACCGAAGCAAGGTCGCTACCCGCGCCGGGCTCGCTGTAGAGCAAACACATGTCGACTTCACCGAGAAGCAGCCCGCGCAACACCTGCTGCTTGAGTTCGGGCCGAGCCCATGAAATCACGGTGGCGGCCCACAGGTTGGTGACGTCTTGGCCCCAACCAAAAACATCGGCATCTCGAAAGACCTGATCGGTGGCTCGAGCCACCTCGGGGGCCAGCCCTCGGCCGAACTCGCCTTGGGGCCAGCTCGGCGCCGCCCAACCTGAGTCGACGAGTCGCGCATGCCATTCTTTGCGGTCAGAGTCAGGCTCATACGGGTTCGCCGCGAGCCACTCGCGGGCTTCAGCTACTGCGACGGCTTCGGTGCTCATACCCCGATGCTGCCATGTTGGTCACCTGACTCGCCAACTTGGTCAGTCGTGCGTCATGTCGAGCGGCGGCCGCACGAGTGATGTGCCGCCGCTTGTGGCGAACGGTCCGTATTGGTCGCGCAAGGTCGATGACGCAATCGCAATGCCATTAGCCTGCACCTGCTCGGTGACCTCGATGCCGACCCATGCACCCTCGGGATAGCGGGCCAGCATCATCGTGTAGTCGGCGTTGATGTAGTGCAGCCCATCGGTGCCAGCGTTAGCCAGCGGGCACGCGATGTCTCCTGAAACTGCAGCGCGAGCCAGCGGACTCATCGCTTCGCCGTCGACCAGGGCAACCGTGTCGTTGGTCCAAATTCGCGATTGCTCGCCAGATCCCATGCCACCCGCAACCGTGCGGAACAGCCAGCCATCGACTTCGTTTGCGCCGGTGAGATCGTCTTGAGACTCGATGGTCTCAGGATCGGGCCAAGCCCCGTGATCGGGCTGCCAGATCTTGCCGGGTGGCTGATCAGCGGTGACGAGGAAGACCGCTGTCACGCGACCTACATCGTGGCCACCGCACGAGATCAGTGCGTCGGCGACTCGGACCTTTCGACCTTGTCGGACCGGCGACGTCGCGATCGTGACCGTGTCTATTGCCGCTGGACGAAACAGGTCGACGGTCAGTCGGCTAGCCCGCCACCCAACGCCGCCGAACTCGCTCTCAAGCTCGCGAGCCGCGAGCCCACCAAGCAGCCGGCCGTGCATCATGTCTTCGGCCCATGGCCCGTGGGCGCGTGGCTCGGGCGCGAAGCCATCGTTCGTTAGGGCGAAGTACGCGTCGGTCATGAGTGTCGAGGCTAGGTCGCTGAGGCCGGCGGCGACTATTGCATCAGGTCGCGCACCAACGACGACGTGTCCGACAGTCGATGCGCCAACCGCCGCATCAAAAAGTCCTGCACCTCGAGCGCCGCGGCGGGGTCAGTCCGCAACAAGTGGTCGAATCGTTC
>Ga0209828_1002974_pt1 | contig 13407 bp, 13 predicted proteins | sample MaitaG_FD_187429 | JGI IMG/M metagenome (GOLD analysis project Ga0209828, IMG submission 187429) | Marine algal microbial communities from Maine, USA - Maine_Asex2 metaG (SPAdes) (version 2) | ecosystem: Host-associated > Algae > Red algae > Unclassified | place: Maine, USA | collected 2015-01-05 | reverse complement strand
AACGAAAAAACATCAATATACGTATTGAAGACGTTAGAAATTTATATCTTAAAGAACTAGAAAATTAAATAGATGAATTTAAACGTTGGAATATTAGGTGGCGGTTCTTGGGGAACAACTGTTGCATCGTTAACCGCAAAAAACTGTGATGCGATTTTATGGGCAAGAAATGAAAAGGCAGTTCGGGAAATAAATGAAGAACATACCAATTCAAAATATTTGCCTGGTGCCAAATTAAACAAGAATTTGAAAGCATCAAGTTCTATTGAAGCTACTGTAAAGCATGCTGATGTGATTGTAGTTGGTATTCCGTCTCAAAATTTTAGAGATGTATTACGGCAAGCAAAACCACATATAAGACCTTGGGTTCCTATTGTAAGTTTGTCTAAAGGCTTAGAATTAGAAACCAAAATGCGAATGACGGAAATCATCGAAGAAGAACTTCCTGGTCATCCAGCAGGAGTACTAACAGGTCCGAATTTAGCAAAAGAAATACATGCCGGACAAGCTGCAGCAGCAGTTATAGCTATGGTAGATGAAACTATAGCCAAACAATTACAACAAGTTTTTAGTACAGGATTATTTAGGGTTTATACAAATACAGATGTCATCGGTTGCGAATTAGGCGGAGCTTTAAAAAATATTATGGCCATTGCTACAGGCATGGGAGACGGAGCTAATGCAGGTGATAATACAAGAGCTGCAGTTATTACCAGAGGATTATCTGAATTAACCAGATTAGGAATCGCTATGGGAGGACGACGTAGAACATTCTCAGGTTTAGCAGGTATGGGAGATTTGGTAGCAACTTGTTCGAGCTCAAAAAGTAGAAATCATCATGTAGGCTATCAAATAGGACAAGGAAAAAGCTTAAAGCAGATTATTGAAGATATGAATGAAGTTGCAGAAGGTGTAAAAACTGCAAAAGTAGTTATGGAACTAGCAAAGGACTATAATGTTGATATGCCAATCTCACGCGAAGTCTATAAAGTGCTTTATGAAGGCAATACGGTCTATGATGCTTTTAGAGGTTTAATTAAACTCGAAACGGGTTCTGAGAAAGAGCCAGGATAGTTTATTAAGTAGCCATCTTTACAATTTACTGCTTAAAAACTTTAAGAATAAAAATAAATTCTGAGGTTAATAAGGAGTTTATATATAATAAATTTATTTTTGTTAAACCAAGATTCATTATCTTTAAAAAATTAAGTAGCTCCAGTAATTAAAAAAAATGAAACCAAAAGACGCACATCTAAAACGAGTTATAGTTGACTTTAAAAAATTAACACCAGAAATTTTAGCTCTTTTAGTCGAACGATATCCCTATGGTTATGATGATGATCAGATAGTAAAATTTAAAAATGCTAAGAATGAGCTTATTGAAGCTGTTGAGGTCACTACTGAAGATACAAAGTATTTAGTAAAAGTTAGTTCTAAGCTAGAAGTAACTATGGAAAACTACGATGAAGAGGATTATGAAGAATTCGAAGACGATGATCCAGATGCGGTACAAGACCCAACTTTGGAGCCAGGTGCTGAGGATGAAAATTTTGATTAAATTATGTCAATTACGTAACTATTTTAATTTTAATAAAAATGAAAGCAAAATCCATAGTAATACTAAGTGTTTTATTTGTTTCTTTTATAGTATTCACATCTGCTAAAACCGCACAAGAAAATCAAATATTTAAAGGTGTTTACGACGGTCACGAAGATTATGGGTATAATTTTGTAGGAGTAGATAAAGATGGTGAAGAATACACAATGACATTTCAAAAGATAGATGATGAGCTTTTAAAAGCATTTGATTTAAAATCTGAAACACTTGTAGGTTCTAAATTTTCTGTGACTTATACCACTCTAAAAAAAATGGTTAAAGATGAAGATGGTTATGAGGATGAAGAAGAAACAAACACAATAATGGCTCTAAAGAAACTATAATTTAATTATAATAATCATGAAGCCAGCTCAATAGAGTTGGCTTTTTTATTGTAGTCGGTTTTGTTTTAAAATAAATACTTCCCAAATAAAAGCGGTAAATACAATAACATATTCTAAACCAATAATCCATAGATTTTCAGAATTAGCACTATTAGAATAAGCCAAATAACTAAGCACGAGCGCTACAGACCAAATTATAGGAAATCTATAATTAGTAAATAGGCAAAGCATAACCAGAGTAGCTATATACCAAGGATGAACTGTAGTGCTCAAAAACAAATAACATGTAAATGCTAAAAGAATTGAAGTTGTTAATTTAGGAATCGTATCATTTTTTTTAAAGAAAGAAAACCCTAAAATAATGAGTAATGAAATAATTGGAAGCACTTTTGCGATAATAGCAATTTCATTGTAACCAGTAATGGTAAATCCTATTTCCCTGACTATATAGTAGATGCTTGCGTTAAATTCAAATTTACCAAACCATAAACCTACAGTTTGAGAATAGTTATTAATGAAATCCATTGAGAAAAAGGGTAGGAATAGAATCAAGATTGTAAAGCCAATGATTAAATAAAAACTTATAAGTCTTCTCATTCCTATGAAGTCAATAATCCTTTTTTTTATTTTTTTATTTTGCTCACCGAGCGAAGTCGAAGTTTGGTAACTGATCGAAGTCGAAGTGAACCACCAGAAAAACAACGGCAAAAACATTAAAGGAATCAACTTCACTGAAATAGAACACGCAAAAATTATAGCAGCCCATTTCCATTTACCGGAATGTAACAAATACAAACTCCAAAAAAGGAAGAAAATCATAACACCTTCAAAATGAAGATTACCAGTTAATTCAATAATTATAAACGGATTTAAGATATACCAAAAAATACGGTTCGAGGGTAATTTAAGACGTTCTAAAAGCTTTTTTCCAAAATAGAGCGTTCCTATATCTGCAGCAATAATTATAGTTCTAAGTACAACTACAGAACCTAAAATGCTTTTTCCAGAGAACAGCGCTGCAATAGAAAAACACAATTGATTTAGAGGAGGGTAATTTGTAAAATGAGATGAGCTTAAAGCTCCCATGCCGTTGTAAAGTTCTTGTGCTTGATTGATTGGGAATTTTCCGTTTAGAATAAATGAATTGGGAGTGTAGAGATACGGGTTTAATCCTTCTAAAATCATACGACCATCCCAAATAAAACGATGAAAATCTTGAGACAAATTAGGAATTGCAAACAAAAATAAAAGCCGGAATGCTATTGCAGAAATAACTAACAACTTAAAATTAAAACCAGACGTTTTAATAATTTGATAGGCAAATACAAATAAAGCCATGTACAAAAGTACCAGTTTCGTGATATCTGTTCTTACCAAATCGTAAGCAAAGGATACATAAAATAAACTACTCAATAAAATAAAGAGCAACGGTATTTTCTGATATTTAAATAGGTTGGCTAATACAGACATAAAATCAAAGATATAATTATTTGAAACGGAGGTATAGTCGTTTCAGAAAAAGATTAATAACTTTTATGAGCTGAAATTTTAAAACATTAACCATCCCATATATTTCAACTTTATAATTAAGAGTGACATACAAAGTGTATTTAAAGCACACTCTGAACCTAAGCATTTAGAAAGATGGTGGCCTCTAAAATGTTCTGGTATTCCTGAAGTAGGAGAAACTTATAACTTTAATTTCACTGATGAATACAATTGGTATTCCGAGGTAAATAGCTACGAGCAATTAGATTACATTCATTATAAAATGACCAAATCTGATGACGATTGGAACCCGACAACATTTGGCTTTAATCTAAAACAAAAAGAGAAAGACATCTGTCTTAATTTTTTCCATAAAGATTGGTGAAATGTAATCATCATTTTAGACATTCGTCTTTTCTTGGGCAGTGTTGCTAATAGGTTTAAATGATTAGTTAGAGGAAGATGTGGTTATTAGGTTTGAAGATAAAAGTTAAACCTTAGAACTTAAAGATTTAAAAAACACATACCCAAAACCTATAAAAAGCATAAGGTGAAAAGGGAACAATCCAAAGTCTCCACCATGGTCTCCAACTACAAAAGCGCTGTACATACCAAAGCCAAAATAGAGCATTAACATACCTTCTATGATGACATTTGGAGATACATTTTTACGCAAGTATTTATTGTTCTTAAAATTGTCTTTGTACTTACTGATATTGAATTTTGGTGTGCGCACAAAATCACTCCGTTTACCTGCATGACCTTCGAGAACTGCAATAGAGTTGTGTAATGAAAAGCCCATAGCTATTGAGAAAAAGGTAAAGAACATACCAACATAGCTAAAGAACTTTTTAAAGCCACTACCATAAATGCTTTTATACATAAACCAATAACAAACAAAAAATATGATAGTGCTCATTACAAAGAAACTCATAATGTAAAAGTAGTTTCTTAGGTGTGCGTATTCGTTCTTAATATAAAGCATAGGTATGCTCAAAATAGCAACCGTAAATATGCTTAAAAACATAGTGCTATTTAATAGATGGAGCAAACCGTGTATTTTTGTTTTGGTAGAAATATTCTTAGAAGTAATAACACGCTTTAGCATTTTTCTAAAGTTTTCTGCACCACCTTTATTCCATCGGAATTGCTGAGAACGTGCAGCGCTAATAACTATTGGTAATTCTGCTGGAGTTTCAACATCTTCAAGATATTTAAACTCCCAATTCTTCAGTTGTGCTCTATAGCTTAAATCTAAATCTTCAGTTAATGTATCCCCTTCCCAATTGCCGGCATCTAGAATACATTCTTTTCTCCAAACACCAGCTGTACCATTAAAATTGATAAAGTGTCCTTTACTGTTTCTTCCAACCTGTTCTAGCGTAAAGTGTGCATCTAAAGCAAATGCCTGAATCTTTGTGAGTAAAGAATAATTTCTATTAATATGTCCCCAACGTGTCTGTACAACACCAATTTTGGCGTTCTTAAAATACGGAACTGTACGTTTTAACCAATTGGATTGAGGTAAGAAATCGGCATCAAAAATGGCAATAAATTCACCTTTAGCAATTTCTAAACCTTCTTTTAAAGCACCAGCTTTAAAACCACTTCGGTCAGTTCTTGTAATATGTTTAATATCTAGACCAGAAGCTGCAATTTTTTCAATATGAGCTTTGGTTGTAGCAATGGTTTCATCTGTTGAGTCATCTAAAACCTGAATTTCGAATTTATCCCTAGGGTATTCTATTAAAGCAATATTATCTAGTAGACGCTCCATAACATACATCTCATTATAGACGGGAAGTTGAATGGTAACTAAAGGGACTTCACTAGACTTAGAAAAGTCGAAAGTCTCACAATCCTCATTATGTTTTTTCGATGATAGATAATTGTAAAGCAGATTTAATTGTGCTAAAGCGTACATAAAGATGAGCACTATGGCAATAGTATAAACTACAATTATGGTATATTGAAGATAAATCACTTAAAACTGTATTTAAAAATCCACGTCAGAATTTTTATGCCTGCAAAGATAGCACCTTTTATGGTACCCGAAACTTTTGAGACGCCAATTCTGTTTCTGTAATTAACATGGATTTCTCGATAGTTTAATTTTTGTTTTAAGGCTTTGAGTTGCATTTCTACCGTCCAGCCATAAGTTTTATCTTCCATTTTAAGGTCTAAAAGTTTATCGTAAGTAATGGCTCTAAATGGTCCTAAATCCGTAAATGTTGAACGAAAAAAGAGTTTCATTAAGCTAGTGGCTAACCAATTTCCGAAAATTTGCGGACCAGTCATTGCGCCTTCTTCTCTCAATTCCTTTACCCTAGCACCAACTACAAAATCAATATTATCTTCAATTATAGGTTTTACAATCTTAGTTAGTTCTTCAGGATAATCACTATAATCCCCATCCAAAAACACAATAATATCTGGCTTTTTATTTTGGTCGCTGAGCGTAGTTGAAGCGATATAATCCATCCCTTTCAGACAAGCATAACCATATCCCTTTTGTTCTTCAACCAGAACAGTAGCTCCAGCATTTTTTGCATTGATTTCTGTATTATCGGTTGAGCTGTTGCTGATCACTATAATTTCCTCAACAATTTCTGGAATAGCTTTTATAACCAGAGAAATTGATTCTTCTTCATTGTAAGCAGGAATGATGACTTTAATTTTGATCATTAATTTTTTAAATCTGATAATTTATTTTCTTTTTTGAATGCTTTTAAATCCGTCCATTCTTTATTTTTTTCTCCTTTAAAATATTTTAAAGCTGAACTCAATTTTTCATTTTTGTACATTAAATAATAGCTATTTTTATTATTACTCAATTGACATTTGTGATTTATTTTCTCATTGTCATCATAGAAATTCCAAAAGGCTATTTTCTGATTAGTTTCAAGCTAACCTTCATAGTGTAGTTTACCGTTTTTGATGGATTTTTCCACATAGGTCTTTTGTCCAAATACGAAAGAGGAAAAAATTAAGAATATTAATAATAGACGCATTATTTTTTATTTACTAAGTCCATTAGGTCAACATCGTTACCTAATAAAACCTCAGTCGGATTAATACGTCCGACCATACTATCATTCTCTAATTTTAACACTCCTCTTGGGCAAACCGCAGAGCAAATACCGCAACCAACACAACTAGAGCGTACTATATTTTCACCCTTTTGCGCATAAGCTCTCACGTCTATTCCCATTTCACAATAGGTAGAACAGTTTCCGCAAGAAATACATTGTCCGCCATTAGTAGTAATTCTAAATTTAGAAAACATACGTTGCTGAAATCCTAAAATTGCTGCCATTGGGCAACCAAAACGACACCAAACTCTATTTCCGAAAATAGGGTAAAAGCCTGTGCCAATAACACCAGAGAAGATAGCTCCTATAAGAAAGCCATAAGTTGATCTTAGTGTTTCTGCTTCAAAAATAAATAATTTAGTTTCTGAGCTAAATAGATGAATACCTATAAGAGCAACAATAACAACAAGGTAACCTATTGCTCCATACTTCGCATCTTTACCTAACTCATTTCTTTTAAAAATCATGATTAAAACAAAGACTAAAGTTAAAAACCCAGCCACTCCATATAAAAATAGATTTTTATTGAGCCAATATTTATTGGCATCATAACCTAAATATGTATAAATCACAGCGGTTGTCATTAAAACAACAAAGACTAAAACACTATGGATTACCCAGCGTTCTACCTTCCAAGCGGATTGACTTTTATCACTCAATTGTCTAAAAGCGTCACCTGCAGTTTCAGCCAAACCACCACACCCACAAACCCAAGAACAATACCAACGTTTCCCAAATTTAAAAGTTAATATTGGTGTTATTATAAAAATAGAGACTAAACCAAAAATGAGCATAGCCATACCAATGGTGCCTCCGTTTATAAAAGAATCAACACGATACTGTTCAAAATTATAATAGTTAAGCGGCCAAACATTTTTAAGATCGTAGTATGGTAAATCTGAATTCATTACATACATAAATTCTGGAATTAAAAACGCAAAAGCTAATTGAAAGAACATAACAGAAATAGTCCTAATCTGCTCATAGCGATTGTGACGATACTTTAAAATAAATTTATATCCAAAGGCAAGAATGGCAACTGTGTAGAGCGTTCCGTAAACAAACCATTGACTTGCTGGTCTGCCGCTAAGTAGTTGACTCAATGGATCAAATAAAGCGACTAAACCTGTGTTTGCTGCACCATCAGCTCCAGCACCAAGCAAACCTTCATAAAAATAAAGTACAATATAGAATGAGGTTAAAACAATACCTGTAATCCAACCTAATGCACCACGAGAGGAGATAGACTTAAACCAAACACCATCGTTTTTAATTCCTTTTAACTTTGTGAGATAAGTAGCGTTGGCATAGATAACTGCGCCAACGGCAATTAAAGTTAAGGACAAGGTTAGTAGTATTGTTTTGTTGGGTAAATGAAGATTAAACAATGCCAAGACTAAAATAAATAATCCAACTATGCCTAAGCCAAGAGCTAATTTTTGTTTTTTTGATAGGTCTTGAGCATCTGGTTTTGCTAAAGACATACTATGATTTAATTTATTGCTCATGGTTATGCGGTTTGTAGTTGGTTATTATAAGCGGAAAGAATATCGTTTTCAAATTTTGAATAAAACTCAGGATCAAAATTAGCTTCAGAAAGATGGTTCATTACATAATCAACATCTCGTTCTTCCGTAAGCCATAAATTAAAAGTTTCGTGTCGCATTCTAATGCCGAATGTATTTATGCCTAAGAATTTATTAGTGTTTTTATGGTAAGCGACAGTGATACATTTAGTGTCATCTGTATGTTTCCAATGAAAATGATGTTCATATTCAGGTCGTCCTTTACCACCAAATACCCAACCGTAAGTTTGGTATTCAATATCCATAAATTTTGCAGAATTAAACCAATGACCTGGTTTGTATTTAATACGGTTACCACAAATAGTTTGCGCTAAAGTTTCTCCCATCATACGACCTGTGTACCAAACTGCCTCTATTGATCTGCGGTTTCCTATGGCTTCATGTTGTTCTGCACAATCTCCGATCGCATAGACATCTGTTATGTTAGTTTCTAAAAAACGATTCACTTTTACACCTTTATCAGTTTCAATTTCCGAATCTTTTAAAAAGTCAATATTTGGTGTTACTCCTGCTGTTAAGCCAACAACATCACAAAGCAACTCTTCTCCTGTTTCTTTTATGATTACTGATTTTACTCTCCCGTTTTCGTCAGATTTTATTTCTTTCAAATTGGTTGAAAGTCTTAAATCTATATGATGATTTTTAATGTGTCTATTAATCATTTCACTTTCTCCTTCTGGCAACACACCATTCCAAAAACTAGATTCTCGAACTAAAAAAGTGACAGGTATGTTTCTAGAATTCAACATTTCTGCCAATTCAATACCTATTAAACCACCACCAACGATTACAGCTCGCTTGCAAGCCTCCTTATGAGGCGCATACTTTTCAAGATTATCTAAATCTTGCTTGGAGTACATACCCATTACACCATCTAAATCTTGTCCTGGCCAACCAAATTTGTTGGGTTTGCTTCCTGTGGCAATGACTAATTTATCGTATTGCATTGTTCCGCCTTCAGCAAAATGAAGGGTTTTAGATTTTGTTTCAACTGTTTTTACATAACCTTTTTTGAGTTCGATTTTGTTCTTTTTCCAAAACCAATTCTCGTAAGGTTGGGTGTGTTCAAACTTCATATGTCCCATATATACATACATTAATGCTGTACGAGAGAAGAAGTAATCCGTTTCGACTGAAACAATAGTGATTTTTTTATCGGAAAGTTTTCGAATGTGTCTAGCGAGAGTAATTCCAGAAATTCCGTTTCCTATGATAACGATTTGCTCCATGATTTGTAGTTAGTTAGCTTTTAAGTCGAAGGTTTTGTTAAAACCTTAATTACTAAATTCAATTTCTTTAAATTTAGCTATTATTTTAAAGTATGAAGCAAATTTTATATATCCTTTTGGTTTATTTATTTTTTGGTTGTGCCGCAAGATTATATAAACCTTATAAAATAAATGGAGTGAGTTTTGTTGCAGCTGGTGGTGCTGTGGATAGTACAAATACAAAACCTGTAGTGTATATAAATGCAAATGCTGCAGCCATAATGCCCTTTGGTTTTATAAGAAACAATGATAATCCTGAGATTATCCATAATACAGAGCGACAGTGGTTTGGGGAAACTAGAGCAGGTGCAAAGCAATATATTGAAGAGTTAAGAAAGGAAAACATAAGTATAATGATTAAGCCGCAGTTATGGCTTCGTCATGGTGTGTTTACAGGGTTTTTGAAAATGGAAACTGAAGAGAATTGGAAACTTCTTGAAGAATCGTATTCTAGTTTTATTTTAGAGTATGTAGAATTAGCAGAAGAAGTTAATGCTGAAGTCTTTTGTATTGGTACAGAGCTCGAAGAATTTATTAAAAACAGACCAACCTATTGGCATAACTTGATTAAAAAAATCAGAACCATTTATAAAGGTAAATTAACTTATGCCGCAAATTGGGACGAGTTTTGGCGTACGCCATTTTGGGCTGAAGTTGACTATATTGGTATTGATGCTTATTTTCCGGTAAGTGATATGCAAACTCCAACTGTTGAAGATTGTATTAAAGGCTGGGAAAAACACAAAAAAGGCTTAAAAGAATTTTCAGAAAAATTAGATAGACCTATTTTGTTTACAGAGTTTGGCTATAGAAGTGTAGATTATACCGGCAAAGAACCTTGGAGATATGATCGCTCGATGACTTCTGTTAATCTCCAAGCTCAAAACAATGCTACACAAGCTTTATTTTATACCGTTTGGAAAGAAGATTGGTTTGCTGGTGGTTATATCTGGAAATGGTTTATAAGCCATGACAAAGTTGGCGGTTTAGAAAACAATCAATTTACTCCACAGAATAAGCCAGTAGAAGAAATTATTAAAGTTCACTACAGTCAAAATTGATTTTTAATCGCTTTCAAGTGCCTTAAAATCTTTAATAGCTTTGTTGGGTTCTATAATATTATAACCTTTCCAAAAATTAGGATCATACTGACTTAGACGTTTAGGTGTAATAATCGATTTTTCTTTGAAATTTTTAAAGTCAGTTTCAGAAATAGTTTCAGTTTCAAAAACAATAAGCTCTGTTTTCTCTATGTTTCTAACAATAAAATGGATATTGCCTTTTAATTCATTTTGTTTGCGCCTTCCTTTAACATTCTTGTTTTTTTCTACAATTTTTATTGGTCTCTTAATACCAACTTGCTCTCCAAAAGTTTCATCCATATAATTAAGTACATATTTTTCATTTGCGTTTTTCTGAAAAATAATAGTGCCTTCTTTTAAATATTTTTTCATCGAAATGCCAAGTAAAGAAAATCTACTGAGTGGCTTCACATTTTTATAATCCACTCTAACAACAGCAAAATCTTCAGTATTTACATACATTGTACCTGCAAAGTCTTCACTTCGTTTGGGTTTAAATGTTATGGCATAGACGAACATATCATTTATATAAGCATAATCGGATACTTCAAACTTATATCGTCTAGATTTATGAATAAAATTTAGGTCATTATCTACATCAATAAAGTTGTTGTTTTCAAATTGATGAATCATCATTTTTCTCCAATGTAAAAATCCAATTTTACGGAGAGAGTCTTTTTTATTTTGTTCAGCAAGAATCGTTTCGACTACTACTTTTTCTTTTTCCACTTTATCTCCAAATAAAGAAGAATCCATCTCTTCTTTAACACTAAACCAACCCGATTTTATTTTAAAGTAGGAGTCGCGTTTTACATACTTTTTAAAGATGTCATTAAATCGTTTTTCGTAATTATCTAAGTTAATGTCTGATGATTTATCATATAAATGACAAGCTTTAAGGATTTCCATTTTTTGAAGCTTTTTAGGTTCAATTTTACCATAAAGTTTGCCTAGAATTTCAGTGTGGTTACTATTACTTTTAGGTACAATTTGAAGTAAACTATCTATGAGTTGATGATTAATTTCTGGGATAGTAGACTTTTCTATGTTAACATCATATTTATCCATTTTAGTATAATGCGATTCCCTAAAAAAGAGTTTGCGCTTAGCGTAATCAAAATCGTAATTAGAGATAAGGTTTTCTTTCACTTTGTCTATGATTTCATCAATAGTGTAATCTTTACTAGTAACCAAGACTTCGTCTAAATCAACTGTTTTAGATTTTAAATAGATAATAGAATCGTTGAAATTAACTAGTGAAACTCGTTTTTCTTCGTAACCCAAACACTTAATTACTAAATAGTCATCTTCTTTAATATTTCGTTTTATGGTAATGTTAAACTCGCCATTATCATTACTTATAATACCAGTTTTTGAGTTGAATTGAACTGTTGCAAAGGCAATGGTTTTTTTTGTGTTTGCATCTAATAATTTTGAGGAGAATGTCTGTTGTCCGTAAGAAATTGAAATAGTAAATAAAATAACTACGGTAATGATTTGATTGATTTTCATGATGATTGATTGGTTTTTCGACAAAGTAGAAGAACCACATGTTTTTAAAACTAAATTTAATCTTTTCTTAAGTTAGCTTTATCTAAAGTTTAACAACTTTAAGAAAAATTAAGAGTTATTCTTTATTAAGAATTAACTTTGTCATTGAAAACCTTAAATTAAAATGCGAACATTAGCCATTGGAGACATTCATGGAGGACTAAAAGGACTTATTCAACTTTTAGAAATAGCAAAAGTTACCGCAACCGATCATCTTATTTTTTTAGGAGATTATGTAGATGGCTGGAGTGAATCTGCTCAAGTTATTCAATATTTAATTGAACTTTCAAAAACTAACGATTGTGTTTTTATTAAAGGTAATCACGATGCGTGGTGCGAAGATTGGTTGAGAACTAATGATGGAGATTCAATTTGGTTAGCACACGGAGGAGAAAGTACAGTTAAGAGTTACCAAACTTTTACTGATGCGCAAAAGAAAACACATCTTCATTTTTTTGAAAACATGCAGTTATATCATATAGATGACGACAAGCGATTATTTATTCACGCTGGTTTTACTTCTATGCATGGTGTAGAACGCGATTATGATTTCCGCAGTTTTTATTTTGACAGAACACTTTGGGAAATGGCTCTAACTATGGATAAGCGCATAAAAAAAGACTCTGAGCTTTACCCAAACCGACTTAAACATTATTCTGAAATCTATATTGGGCATACACCAACGCTCAACTATCACAAATATGAACCTATGAACGCAGTTAACGTTTGGAATGTCGATACAGGAGCAGCATTTACAGGAAAACTATCAGCTATAGATATTGAAACAAAAGAAGTTTTTCAGAGTGATACGTTGCCAATGCTTTATCCTAATGAGAATGGTAGGAATTAATTAATATCATAAATGAAAAAAACTTTTTATTTATCATTAGCATTATTTTTTTGCGCTTGTAATTTCGCACCTGATATTCAGTACAAAATGTTAGATATTGAATCTGCCAAGACACAAATGAAAATTGCCAATTATCAAAATAACTATATTTTCAAAAATAGAAGAGAAGTTTTCTTAGACGAATCAGAAAAAAATCTTTTAGTTAGAATACTTAATTCAAGCGTTAATACTTACAATAAAAAGAATTCAGAATTTGAGCGAATAGATATTGAATCCTATAATTTCTTTTTTATTCCAACTCTGGATGAAAAAAACAAAAAAATCATTTATATCTTTGGGATTTGTAATGAAAATAATGGGTTGAACGAAGAGTTACATCAATTTTTCTTAGTTGAAGATGATGTAAATTGTTATATACAAACGGTTATAAACCTTACAGATAAATACGAAGGTTGGTTTTTGTTTAACACTAATAGTGGGAACTAACAAAGATGCTTCCGATAATAAGCTAACATTTCATCTGCCGAAGCTCCAAACCATTTTTTTACA
>Ga0209828_1002973_pt1 | contig 13410 bp, 8 predicted proteins | sample MaitaG_FD_187429 | JGI IMG/M metagenome (GOLD analysis project Ga0209828, IMG submission 187429) | Marine algal microbial communities from Maine, USA - Maine_Asex2 metaG (SPAdes) (version 2) | ecosystem: Host-associated > Algae > Red algae > Unclassified | place: Maine, USA | collected 2015-01-05 | reverse complement strand
GAAAGTGCAGTCTTTTCTTCTAGGTCAAAATAAATAGATTTGTAGAGCCGTCCCGCAGTTTTTGCGGGACGGTTTTTTGTTGAAGGCTAGCTCCAACTAGTCGGACTTAGTGCTTTGCAATCATGCGTTGAACAAAGATTTGGCAGTTTATGTAATGAGTTCAAGCGAGGCTCGTTAATCATTAAGCCATTCAAATAGTCCAAGAGCTGGCTGCGTATGCTATTTTTGCAGTCCAAAGATTAGCTGGTTTAAAAGAGAACATCAATCATGAATAGATTTCTATACATCGTACTGTTGGCCACGGTTGCATCAATATTCAACCAAACAGCTGTAGCTCAAGAAATTACAGGTACTTTTTCCTCTTCGGAGGTGAGTGGGCAAACGCTGTATTTGTCGGCTCTTTCGGGCCGAAAAGTAACGAAGATCGACAGTGTAAAGATTGGTTCTGATCTCAGCTTCACCTTTGCAAATACCCGTCGCGAGATTGGCGTTTACCGTCTTTCTTTCGATAAGGATCATCGTCTTTCCATCATCAGCAATCCAAAAGAGTCGATCATCCAGCTCGATTTTGAAGGAATGGATTTATTGGATGGTTTGACGGTACTTCAATCGGAAGAGAACCGAGCTTTTGGTGAGTTTAACTACATCAAGGCTGAGGCTTCTGATAAAAAAAGGAAGATTAATGAAGAGAAGAAGAAGATTCCAAAGAACTATAAACAGCGAAGAGCGGAGCTAGAAGTCAAGAAGGAATTGATCGATAAGAAGTTTGGGATGAACATTCAGCCTTTGATCGATTCCTATTCAGGTTCTTTCTTTGCTACGGTGGCCAAGGCGTACCAGTATCCTGATTTTGCCGCCTACAAGGCCAAGGGAACCGGAAAGAAGTACGAGGCAGAAAACTCGTTCATCAAGGATCACTTTTTCGATAGCATCGATTTTACCGACATTCGACTCACCAACACTCCGATATACAAGGAGCGTATTTACAAATACCTGGTTCGGTACACACCATACAATGAGCCGGGATTGATTCGAACGGTGGACAAGGTCATGGGCTTAGCCGAAGGTCACGATGAAACCAAAGAACACATTTTAAACTACTTCCTCGATCACTTTAACGCCAATGGGCCGAAGTTGATGTTGCAATTCGTTTTGGAAAATTACTTGCTAGACGAGTCTTGCTCTGAAATGGCGGTAGAGGATCGCTATCGCATGATGGCTGGCGAGTACGAAGCCTTGATGCCGGGAAACAAGGCTCCAGACCTTTCAATTCCGAATACGGTAGGATTGTCAAAAAGCCTATCAAGCTTAGTTTCAGCCAACAAAGCAACAGTGCTTTTCTTTTGGTCTTCGCATTGCCACTTTTGCGAAAAAGTCATGCCTTCAGTGAAGGACTTCCACCAAAAATACAAGTCGCAAGGCATTGAGGTAATCGGTATTTCTTTAGACAGCAAGAAAGATGCTTGGCTAGGGGGAATAGCGAAAAACAACACAGGCTGGGTGCATCTTTCGGAGCTCAAGGGCTACAAGTCGGAGGTAGCTTTGGAGTATCGCATCCACAAAACACCCTACTTCTACGTGTTGGATAAGGACATGAACATCATCGGAAAACCTGCTGGAATTCAACAAGTTGAAAAAGTCATTCAGGATAAAGTGCTGAGATAGTCGCTTGAAAAGGCGAGCGCCTTTTGGTATGCTACATACCAATTCTGCCCTTTGAAGGCATACTGAAGCAGCATCATTGATAATTTTTGCACCTTTAGTTAAAAGGTTGCACCATAATATCAATGATGCGCTTACAGCTACTTCTACTCTTATTGGTTTCGGCATTATTGGCTTTGCAGCTTGCTGGTCAAGATTTACCTGCTAATATCAGCGCCAATTTGGAGTTGATTGAATCCGGTTCTTATTTGATTCCACTGGACAATGAGAAGCAGTCAACCATGCTCAATGATCCGCTGTACAATGTCGATTATAGTGGTTTCAACCTAGCAGCGTACGGATTAATCCACGGCTTTCTTCAAAACGACGTTCCGGTTCAATGGGTGATTAGAACTGGTAAGCTTAAAGACGAAATCGATGCGTCAGTACTTTCACACCAAAAATATCCAACAGAAGAAGCCACCCAAGTATGGGATTATCGTTCGAGTTTCTTCGTGGTAAAAGCCAGCGACATCGCGGCTTCCTACGATTGCTTAACCGTAGAGGCTCCGGGTGTAGATCAAATTATTTTTCAGTTTGGCAGCGATGTAGCTGTTTACGAGTCAGATGAAGACATGATGATGGACGTTCGCTATACGCTACAACGAGAGCCGATTATTGCAGCCCTCAGCGATGGCCCAACAGATGGCGAACCACATTACACGTTGCTAGACGAGGCGAAGATTCCGTATGAGCTGCTATCCAGTCAGGAGTTCTTTCAAGAATACAGTTGCTATACGTTTATCTCTCAGCCGCACTTAGGTTTCATAAACAACAATCAATACATCAATTCACTCAGCGACTTTCTCGACAATGGAGGCAACTTTTTGGCGCATTGTATTTCTGTTCGAACCTTCGAAGAAGCAGGGGAGTACCTAACGACCAATGGTTTGGATTTAGCTAGTGGAGACAACGGTGGTGGGGTCGACAATCAAACCTATAACGAGTCTTTTTTCGACATGCCCATTATGCAATATGAAGGAGACATACTGCCCAGCTTAACTGGGCAATTGAGCAGCTTCGAATTGGACAATGGCAGTGCTTGGCTGCCCAATTCATACGTTTGCATCAACAATCAAGACGATGATTATGTGCTGGCAGCAGGCGATGTAAACGGAGCTCAACTAGGAGGCAATGTTTTTTACATTGGCGGTCATGAGATCAATTCAGAATGCTTTGAAGAATACTTGTCTGATCAAAATCCAGATCCCATTGGGGATGATTTTGCGAAGATTCAACAATTCAAGAGAACCTATTTGAATGCGGCCTTTGTACCTGCTGATGTCAATTACATCTGTGCGGGTAACAACAAATGCGCATGTCCAGGCGATTCGGTTTTGCTGGGTTGTGCTGGCTTGCCCACCGATGGCAGCGTTCAATACACTTGGTTGCCGGGCAATGGTTTGAGTTGTACTGATTGCCCCAACCCGATGGCGGCTCCCATAACCACAACAACCTACTCGCTGAGTTCGTCTGACAATTGCAGCAGCTCTGACGTAACGGTTTACGTGATAGATGCAGTTGGAACGACCGTTGTTTCTGGAGGAGGAACGCACTGTGGGCAGGGAGTAGAATTGGAAATTACAGTAGATTTTTTACCACCCAACATTGCGTTGGAGACGATCTTGTTCAACGATGGGATAGCCGTAGATACATTAGCGATATCCGAAGCGAGTTCTTCGATTACCGTTTTCGATGTGGGAACCTATACCGTTCAACACCTCAATGATTTCAGTTGCAGCTCTGATTACCAAGGGGCGCCTGTTGTAAATAGCCTGCCCGAATTGACCATCGATTTAGGAGCTGACATCGAGATTTGTTCGGGTGAAAGCCATGTCTTTACCCTGAACATCGATCCAACGGCGACAATCATTTGGGAAGGTGGAGCGCAAGGGCAGACCTTCGAAACCGATGTGGAAGGCGAATATTGGGTGTACGTTCAGTTGGATGGCTGCGAAGCTTCCGACACAGTGGAGTTGTCGTTGCTTCCGAATCCACAATTGGATTTGGGCCCTGACCAATTAAAGTGTGGTGAGGATTCGATTGTGCTCGACGCAGGTCGGGAAGAGGTCATTTGGCAAGACGGCAGCACTGGTCAGTTTTATCAGGTAACGGAGGCGGGAACTTATTCGGTAACAACCGAGGAAGGACTCTGCGCCGCCGATGATTCCGTAGTAGTATCCAGTTTACCCGAACCACCCTTGCCGAATCTTGGTCCCGATCTAACATTCTGTCGCATGGTAACTGCGAACATTGGCGTAAATGCACCGGGTGATTTCGACTACCTGTGGAACACTGGAGCGACAACACCGATCATCACCGTAAACGCATCAGGTACTTACTGGTTGGAGGTCAGCAACGAATGCGGCTCTAAGTTCGACTCGTTAAGCATCACCACCGAAATGGGCGATGTCGGTGAGGATATTTACATCTTACCCGATGCCTTTAGTCCCAATGGAGATCAGCTGAATGACGTTTTCCGACCCTTTCCTTTGGTGGAGGAAGTACCATTGAATTTTAGATTCCAGATCTACAATCGCTGGGGGAATTTACTATTTGAGAGCAGTGATCCGGCCGTTGGCTGGGAGGGATTTGATGGCTCTTCGAGTGGCCCCGTTGGAGTTTTTCTCTGGATGGTGGATGCCGAGTTCGAGTTTTGTGGCGAAAAAGAAACCTACTTCTCCTACGGCAATGTTACCCTAATACGGTGATTTTGATCGGGAAATCCCAGCTACTACAGCTTGTGTGTACCCATTTTACTTCTGAATACAACATATACTTGAATTGCACATAGCCCCAAAGGAGTACTATATTTGTGGCTGCTTAAAAACGAAGAGATTACGGTCTAAATAGCCAGATTTTCTCAAGAATTGCAAATAGACAGGCTTGCCCTGTTAAGTCTTGAATCGTGAAATCGGTTTTCATATTTTCATATTTTCACAATCGAGGCACACCCAGTAAAAAGCGGACATAGTTATGTCGAAACTCTCCAAAAAAGATCTCCTTTATTCATTGATCGTTTTAGTATGGCCAATCATCTTTTTGATTCGCTATGTGATTGGTGATCACAGCTGGGGTCTGAAGTTGAAGATGGATGTGATTTACACCTACTATCCAATGGTGTATTTGTTGGACTGTTTGAGTAATTGGAAATTCCCTTTGTGGTCTCCGGGTGAAGGAGCTGGTTTTCCCTTTTGGTCGAGTCCATTTAATTCGGCACTTTATCCGCTCAATCTAGTTTATGCCTTTTTCTACAATCTTTTGGGAGGATTTTCTTGGGCCGATTATCAACGGGTTGGCGTATTAGGAGTGTCGATATTTTCTTTCAATCTGTACCATTGGCTGCGCAGCTTACGCGTGGAAGCCAAGGTGGCTTTAGTTACTGCCTTAGTGATGTGCATGAGTTACAAGGTGACAGGCTCTTTGAATAGGGTGCAAGCAGTGCATTCATTGGCTTGGATGATCATGATGCTTTGGGGTTGTACTTTATGTGTTTATCCTGGAAAGAGAGTTAAGGCATTTTTTCTATTGGCCATCAGCACATTTATGTTGTTGAGCATGTCTTATCCGTACTACATCTACTACTGTGTTTTTCTCATTCCGCCTTACTTACTGTTGTTGCTCTTCAAGGAAAGTAGACTGGAGTTAACGGATATCGCTGAGCTCAATTATGTGAAATTCTTTGGAACTCTTGCTACGGGTTTTGGCGTTTCATTCGCCTTGCTTCTGCCTTACCTGTACCAACTGGCCAGTTTGTCTGCCCGTATTTCAGGTCGAGATAAAGGCGACATGGGCTATGCAATCGGTGGTGATTTTAGCATCAAACATACATTAGCTTCATTGTTTTCGCCTGCATATTCTGACATGCGTGGTTGGTACTATATGGGCTTCGTGGTGCTTTTTGTGATAGTGATTTATGCACTAGGTCACTTTATCAATTTATCAAAACAGAAGCTCAGCAAAAAAATGCTATTGGGTTTTCTATTGTACTTTATTTTCATCTCGGCGGCTACATACGGCAAGGGTCCCGTTTTTAAATTGCTGTGGAATGTCTTTCCTGGTTTCGGAAGCTTCCGTGCTTGGGCGAGATTAAATGTGGTAATGGTTCCCCTCTTTTCTTTGCTTTTTGCTTTCGGTCTTAGCTATTTATTCCGATTGCTTTTTGATCCAGAAAGCCGTTCGGAATTCTACCAGCAGTCTTACATACGTTTGCTCGCTGGAATTGCAGTTTTCTATGGAATTGCTTTGGCGGTACAAGCGTACTTCATGACCTCTTCTAAGTTTGATGCCGTTTGGCAGGCGAATTTGTTGAAAGAGTTTCCGACGTTTTCATCTCAAAAGTTCATGCTAGCTGGAGCATTGGCATTTGTATTTTTTGCTTTGTTGATTGTCTCCAGTGCAAAATCTCAAAAGTGGTTTCAGGGAAAAACAACTCCTTTAATCTTATCGGCATTTTTGGTTGTTTTCAGTGCCTGTGATATGGGGCTGGCAAGCATTAAGTTGAGATCACAGAACAAACCACCTTCTGCCGTTCGAAAGGTCATTGATGTGAATATGCAAAATGCACAAGCTTTCGATACCAAGCGTTCTTATAATATTCGATTGGCCGATGTAAAGACTACTACACCATCTTCCGTGCTTTTGGGTAAGATGTGGTATTACGGTCAGTACAATGATTGGTTTAAGGACAATGGTGGATTTGATCGAAAGGAGAAAAGAAAAAATGGGTTAGAGCGAGCCGAAAAACGACCACCAAATCTCGACAAGTTTCTCGGGGTGAAAGATGGAAAGCGGTACTATTGTTCTGCCAAAAATGACTTTCAAAATTTGAATGCCTTTATGTCGCATTCCTCTGTTTTTGAAGAAAAGAATATTGACAGGGTAGACTTGATTAAATATACCGGAGATTATTTGGAGGTGCTCGTCACATCACAAAGGAAAGGCTATTTTAATTTCATCGACAACAATGATCCCGATTGGAAAGCAAGACTCAATGGTAAAGACATACAAATTGAATCATTGTTTGGTACTTTCAAATCCATCCCTATCAAGAAAGGCATCAATAACATTCAGTTGCTGTACAGCCCATTTCCCTTTTCAGTGGTTTCTGCTTTCCCGACTCGGGTAATGAATAAAGAAAAACCATTTGAAGAGGAGCGAACAGAAATAAAGCAACTCAATCGGAAATCTAGAGCAATAAAAGCAGCTCGTTCGATCGTGTGGACAGATACGGTAGGAGTTAGTATGACCGATTCTTCTTTGGTGAAAACCGCAAAGAACGGTTGGGGTAATTCAGGTGCAGGATCTCTAGGTAAATTGAGATCTGAATCAGATGGAGCTTTTGATTTCTTTATTGAAGAAGGAACATCGGGTTTAATGATCGGTTATTCTGATGAAAATAGAAATGCCAAAGAACGCTCTATTAAGTATGCACTATTTATCTCACCAAACTATGAGTTGAGTTCATTTCAAAAAGGAATTTACCAGAGTAATTTAGGACGATGTCAATTGAAAGATAAAATTAGAATAGAGCGTATTGATGGAAAGATCTACATCAGGCAAAACAACAAGATTATCTATGAATTCTTAGATGAAGTTGATTATGATCTGGTCTTAGATATGAGTTTCCTTCGCAAGGGTGCCAATATTAGTAATCTTCGATTGAGTTTTAATTAATTTATCAATCAATTTAAAGCCAACCAAGCCAACCAAGCCAACCAAGCCAACCAAGCCAACCAAGTAAAGCTAGAAAAGTCTAGGCGGGTTGCGGTAAATGGTTGATCCAATTTTGTAAGCTGTGTTGGTTTCGGTAAGTCGTAAGAGCATCGAGTTTGGCTCCATCAAAAATGGTATCGCCCGATTCAATTTTTGCTGCAGTTTCCGGCCAGTCGATAAATTCCAAAGAAACGCCGAATTTATCCGCGATCATTTTGGCTACTTCCTTTAAGCTCGAATTGTCAGAGCTGCCAATATTGAACGTTTGATTTCGACTGCCTTCTTGCTCTAGGGCTTTGGTAATGTATTGACATATGTCGATCACATGTGTGAAAGTTCTGCGTGGTTCTCCTTGTCCGTACAAAACGATGTTTTCTTTCTTTCGTGCTTTGGAAAGAAAAAAGCCAAGTGTTCCGTAAGAGTATTCTCCATCGAAAATATTTCCATAAGGAACACAAATTCGGAAAGTAGTGTAGGAGATGCCGAAAAGATTTGCATACATGTCAAGGTAAGCCTCGCAACTCAATTTGTTTTGAGCGTAAACGGTTTTGGATTCTTTGGTGGCTGTCTCTTTTAGAAACACGTCCTTTTGTCCTTGGTAAACCAATCGAGTAGATGGGAAAACCAATCGGGTATTTTTAAATTTACGCAAGTGTTGAAGCACATTCAATAGGCCCAATTCGTTCACAAAAATAAACTGCTCGTAATTCTCAAACGAAACGGTGGTTCCTGTGAGTCCAGAGAAATTAAAAAGGTAATCTACGTCCGATAGGTCAATTGCAGCAATAGCAGAAGAATCGGTAATATCTAGTTGCTGGTAATCTCGATCATCATCAGCCGATTTTTCCGAAACATCGTAAGCTTTAACGTTATGTCCAGAATTAAAAAGGTGTTGCACGAGATGACGACCGATGTAGCCATTCGCTCCAAAAACGATTGATTTTTTCACTGCTTGAACCTTGCCCATTAAATTAATCGTTAAAGTTTTTCTGCTCACGAATAATGTAAGTCGGTCGCGCCTTTACGCTCTCAAAAGTCTTTCCAACATACATTCCCACTACTCCTAGTATCAAAATAATAACACCACTAAAAAAGGTAATCAATAAAGCAAGGCTAGTCCAGCCCGGTACCGCAATACTTCCGCGCATGTAAATGGCGAGCATTACTACTGTAGCAACGATGGCAATAAACGTTGTAAATACTCCGAATTTAACCGCCATTCTCAACGGCTTGTCGGAGAAGGTGAGGATGGTATCGATGGCGAGAACAATCCGTTTCTTATATGAGTAGGAGGAGCCGCCAGTATCTCGCTCGCGGTGTTCAATTTCTACTTTCGCTCTCTTGAAGCCCACCCATTGAATCAACATGGGATAATAGCGACGGTAATCGTTCACTTCAGCAATCGCCTCGAGAGCCACTCTGCGATATAATACAAAATTTGCCACCGTAGGGTCTTGCTTGGTTTCCGATAAGTAACTCAACAGTCGATTAAAAAGAACAGAGCTCATTTTCTTGAGGAAGTCGTCTTGTCGATTGGTTCGGCTGGCTTGAACAATGTCAAAACCTTCCAGCGCCTTGTTGTACAATTTTATAATCTCAGTAGGATGATCTTGGAGATCGCAATCCATTGTAATAATAAACTCTCCCTCACTGGCATCCATGCCGGCTTGCATAGCGTGCTGTTGGCCAAAATTGCGGCTCAGCTTTATGCCTTTAAGAACCGGATATTTTGCGCAGTTTTCCTTGATTTTATCCCATGAATTATCAGGTCCACAGTCTTCCACCAAGATGATCTCAAAATCGGGAGTGATTTTGCTCACCTCCTCAATAATGGTTTCAACCAAGGCATCAACCAAAGCCTCCGCCCGATAAACGGGACTAACGATGGATATTTTGATGGACTTATCCATGATTACTTATGAGCCTGAATGTAGTATTGGGCCCCAATTGGCAACCACTTCATGAATTTCTCCAAGCCGGTTAGCCAGTTGGTGAGTTTGTGGCGCGGGATGAAAATGGTGTAGCGCACTTTCGCCTCACGAAAACCAGCCTTTCCCAACATGTCTCGACCGTAAGAGGGTTTGAGTAAAACCGCATCCTTGTCGAAAGGACATTGATCGACGACTCTACGGGTCATCGGGTTGTGCGGATTGTGTTCGAAGATATAGAATCGGCCACCTGGCTTCATCACCCGACGAATCTCATTCAAAAGGTTGTGATGCAGCGAATGTTCAATGTGGTGAAAAACCATTGACGTGAAAACCATGTCAAAGCTATCTGGATCGAAAGGAAGGTTGGCTCCGTCAAAATCTTGGAATTCGGCCGCTTTCAAACCACGCTCATTGGCAATCTTGATGCTGTCTTCAGAAACATCGATTCCCGTAATTTTCGCATTTGGAAAATGCTTTCGAATGTACACCGAACTATTTCCATCTCCGCAACCAAAATCGAGGATGTGGAGTTGGCCTTCGGCAGCTTCGTAGAGTTTCAACTCTGCGATTTTGTACTCACTAAAGAAGTCGCTATCGGCGCCACTGAGTTTGATCGAATTGTTGTGTATTTCGCGATAATCTTCAGCGAATTCGTCGAAGTTATCGAATTTTCTTTCGGTACTCATACTGCTTCACTTTTTCTCCGGAGCTCATCTAGCAATCGACTCTGGTTGATGATTTCGCGATACTTTGAATCAAAATTTCCTTTCTGAATACAGTTGGCAAATTCGGTAAGAATATTTACAAAGTGATCGTCGGCAGGAACTTGAAAAACGTCCTGCTTATCTTGCTTTTGAATAATTATCGTTGGCTTTTCACCGGGCTTCGGCGTAAATGCTTTCTTGGCGATGAGCTTTCCTTTACTTCCCCAAATTTCGTATTCACACTGATAAAAATTGTCGAATCCAAAGGCAACTTCCGAAAAAGCCCCTGAAGGGCTCTTCAAAAAGGCCCCACCGTAGATATCTACCTCGTGGTCACCAGAAGTATTCAGTACAGCAGCTTCCACTTTCAAGTCATCGCCCAAGAAGAGCTGGCTGGCGCGAACCGTGTAAGCTGCAGCGTCGAGCAATGAACCACCACCAGCGGCTTTATCGTAGCGGAAATTACCTTCTCGCAAAGGAGGAAATCCGAACGAACTACGGAAGCAGCGAATTTCACCCAACTCATTGTTGGCAATTTGCTCCTTGATGAATTGATGTTGGCTGTGGTAGAGGAACATGAAGTTCTCCATCAGCAAAAGGTTCTTCTCTTTCGCTTTTTCTACCATTCTTTGGGCTGAAGCAAAGTCCATCGCCAAAGATTTTTCACAGAGAATGTGCTTGCCATTCGACAAACATTTGTCTACCCATTCCTCGTGCAGTCCGGTTGGCAAAGGCATGTAAATCGCATCAATGTTGTCATTGTTGAGGAGGTTCTCATAACCTTCAACAGCTTCGCAATTGAATTCCTTCGCAAACTCTTGGGCTTTGGCCATAGATCGACTGGCGATCGATACAACATCAAACAAACCACTTTTCAACATGGCCGGAATGACTGATCGGCGTGCAATATTGGCGCATCCCATCACACCTATTCGAACTTTACTCATTTAGCAGAACTTTATTGTAGATATCAGACTTCGGGCCTGAATGTTTAGGTAGTTGTTGTATTGTATGAATGTTTTGAGCTGGTTCAAGGTCATCCAGCAATAATTTTCAGGCACATCTTGAGGAAATTCCTCTCCTGCTTCAATGATGAGGTTTTTGTTTTGCTCCTTAAAAAAGCGACCTCCTTCTTCAGACTGCAGGCTTTTGACGCGAACCTTTTCCTTGTCCTCTTGGTGTTTCAAAACATACTCCAAAAAAGGTGGTTCGTATTCATTGTGGCCTTTTCTGTAGTTTCCTGTCAGGCATTGTACCGTTGGAGCCAACTCCAAAAGATCCAAATTGCCCGCTTCTAGTTTTGCTTGAACCAGAAAATGGAACACACCATTTATTCTCTTAACGATGAAAGCAATGATGCCTTCTTGTACAGACTCAACCAATGGTTGGGTCCAAGCCATAACCTCTCGATTTTCAATTTCAGCCCTTACTGCTATTACCTTGAAGTACTTGTGATCTTTGTGGTGAATTTCGTGATCCGTAATAACCCAATCCGCCAATTGCTTCAACCCAATGGACTCAACTGATAGTTCATAGTCTGATTTTAGACCTGTGAACCACGAGATGATTTCTTCCATGTGGTGCAAATGGTAAGCATTTTCAATGGCCGACAGCAACATGCCCGACTCAAAGGTGCGCGCCTTATGCTCACTCGTTTGAAGGATGGTAAAGAAGTCCACAACCTCAGCTTGGTAATTGCCATAACCGATGCCGGAAATGACAGTACGTGTATCCATGTTCACCAAGTTATCGAACTGCAAAAGGTTTTGGATTTGTCCCAGAGTCAGCCAGCAAAAATCATCGAGGGCTTGTACGTCTTCATCTACTCTAATGATGATGTTGCGATTTCGTTTTCGTAAAAATCGAGCACCCTGCTCCGACTGTAGTTGATCGAGCAAAACGGTATGTTTCCCATTTTTAATCGCTTGAAAATACTCGAGGTAATGTGGGGCATTGCCCTCATGAACTCGCGAGTAATTGCTCTTGGTGGCTTGAAGCGTAGGAGACAGCTGAACAAAATTGATGTTGCCGGGCTCAATTTTAGCCTGCATCAAAAAGTGAAGGATACCATCGATTTCCTTCACGATAATACCCAAAAACCCAATTTCTGGTTGGTTGATGATGGGTTGGGTCCAGGATTTTGTGTGAGCTCGGTTGGTGTCAACAGCAATTCCCTCGATGGAGAAAAACTTGCCAGAGTCATGAGCTAGATTTCCAGAACCTTCTCGGAAACCCCATTTCTGTAGTTCGTCAAATCGAATCTTATCAATTCGGACTTTAACAGCGTCTTTTCTCGCTTGAAGCCACTCGTGAAATTGAGCAGTGGTCATCTTTGATCCTTCCTTTGACAAGGCAGATTTTAGAAAATCCAGATTTCTTTTGTGAAGCGATTTAGATCGCATGGGAATGGGTACGTTTTAGAAGGTTTCTTTCTTGTTGACAAGAAGTTGGCGACCTGAGCATGGTGGCAGATTTATAGCGACTGAATTTAGGTCAAAAGGCAAAATTAAGACTTCTCAATGTGCAAAGGTAACAAGCTATCAATTAGGCTTTTACTGACTGTCTTCTATCGGCTCCATCATTCCGTAAAAAGGGCTGCTTCGAAGACAAATAAGCTGAATCAACGAAGAAGATTTTTCGGAGATCCATTTGCCTTAGAGTGTTAAAAAGGCATTTCGTTCTAATGCTGCATAAATCAAGACTATCCTAAGGATGCTGCTTGCATAGCTCCTCTTGCTGGTAATATTTACTTGTGAAAAGGCCCTTGAGTCTTCAGTATTGTCCCAAAACACTGGCAAATTAGACTTGAAAAGGAGATGGAGACAAATTTGTAGACGGAGGTGGCGAGCCTAGAATGATAAATAATGCCTGTTTTCATCGTTTGAATCGACATTGTGACCAATTTGAAAAGGTAAGATTTTTTAAGTTTTGCATATATTAAAATTTTTAAATTACTTAGCTTAGAGTTGGAAACAGGCAAGCTGGATAGATGGCTTGTAATATAAGCGCGGTGGTTTTTTTAGAAATATGGATACTGGGAAATGGATTTTTATCTGGCTATCATTCGTATGGGTGAGTGCCAGTATCTTGGGACAAGATTTGCCGAGTGAGGTAGGACCCAATTTGGAAATTATTGAGGCGGGATCGTATTTGATTCCAATGGACTTTGAAAAACAGTCAACGACCTTAGTCGATGACCATTACAACATTGAGTTCGAGGGCTTCAATTTAGCGGCCTATGGTTTGGTTCATCAATTTTTGGAACAAGAAATTCCTGTTCAATGGGTCATCAAATCAGGAAAAGAACACGACGAGATTGACGTGACGGCTTGGTCTCACGAAGTATATCCAGAAGAAGG
>Ga0209828_1002971_pt1 | contig 13422 bp, 9 predicted proteins | sample MaitaG_FD_187429 | JGI IMG/M metagenome (GOLD analysis project Ga0209828, IMG submission 187429) | Marine algal microbial communities from Maine, USA - Maine_Asex2 metaG (SPAdes) (version 2) | ecosystem: Host-associated > Algae > Red algae > Unclassified | place: Maine, USA | collected 2015-01-05 | reverse complement strand
GTGTAATCCAAGATAGTCCTGTCTTTTTTGATAAAGCGAAGACATTGGACAAGGTAGAAAGCTTGACTCGACAATATACCAATCAAGGCTACCAGTTGATCGTATTTCCAGAATCTTTTGTGCCGGGTTATCCAAGGGGATTTTCTTTTGGAGCCACTGTCGGTAGACGAACAGAAGAAGGTAGACAACTCTACACTGAGTATTACGAAAATAGTATTGACCTCGAAAGTGATGACAAACAACGACTAGAAGAATTATCAAAATCAACTGGTGCTTATGTCATCATTGGTGTCACGGAGAAGGTGAATCACAATGGAAGTTTGTATTGCTCGATGCTATACATCTCTCCAACAAAAGGTTTACTTGGCGTCCATAGAAAAATAAAACCTACTGGTACAGAACGAATTATTTGGGCTGAAGCAGGAGGAGAATCATTAGTCACTTTTCAGACAGACATTGGTAAATTAGGAGGATTGATTTGTTGGGAAAATTATATGCCTTTAGCGAGAATGTCGATGTATCAAAAAGGCGTTGAGATATATGTCGCACCGACAGCTGATGCGAGAGATGCATGGACTGCGACGATGAGGCATATTGCACTTGAAGGCAGGTGCTTTGTTTTTGGGAGCAACCAATATTTTACAAAGTCTATGTATCCAGATCGCTTTCAGTATTTGGTAAATAATGAAGATGAGCATTTTTGCCGTGGCGGTAGTGTGATTGTGTCGCCAATGGGTGAGATTATTGCTGGCCCGTTGTATGATGAAGTCGGTGCACTTATAGCAGAAATTGATTTATCAGACATTACGCGAAGCAAATTAGATTTTGACGTAAATGGTCATTATGGACGACCAGATATTTTTGATTTTAATGTGAATGGGCAACCTAAGATGGGGGAGGAGTGAAATGAAGTCATATCGAAAATTAATTAGGCGGTACGGAAATAATATAATTATTACATTTTGAAAGAGTTTAATAATCATTGGTTTGTGATCGGTAGAGAACATGATCAAATAGTTATGTTAACTCTAGCGTTGGACAGAATTATTGATTTGAAAGTTAATTTAAAAACGGACTATGTTAAATATGGTTTTAATCCAGATCAGTATTATAAGAATACTTACGGGGTAACTGTTCTAGATGATAAAAGTATCATTGATATTGTTATAAAAATAGATAAATCTAACGCTCCTTATGTATTGACTAAACCATTCCATCATTCCCAGCAATTGATTAAAAGAAATAAAGATGGATCTGTTTTAGTCTCTTTAAGAGTCCATCATAATTTTGAAATCGAACGGTTGTTGTTGGGATTTGCAGATTCAATACAAATAATCAAACCCAGAAAATTAAGGAATAGAATGAAGAAGAAGTTTCAGAGAGCTCTGGAAAATTATAATGAAAATTAAATCTTTTCCTAGCTCTTAACACTAACTTTTGGTCAAAAGATTTTATGCTTTTTATAGTTCATTCTTATCTTATCCTCAATTATACAAACTCCAACCAACTCCAACTCTCAATCGATAATCATACACGGGATATGGATTCACCAATTGAAATACATCAGGACTAAATAACTGACTTAAATTTTCAGCGCGGATAAAGGCTCTTAAGCTATCGACTTTGAATGATACATAAACATCTCCCTGAAAGAAATATGGATCAGCATTTTGGTCCTGAAAGTAGAACACGCCATGTACAGGCGAATATTCAGCTAATTGGTAAGAGTCCACAGTTCTTAGCCTAAGGCCAAGTCTAGTTTTCATCCTTTTTTTAAAAATATAACCTTCAGCATATAATTCATGCTCAGATAAAAATTGAGGCAAATTGAAAATATTATTATCTAGATTTTGTAAACCAATCTCATTTTTAAAATGTAGGAATTTAAATTGATGATGACTCTTTAAAAATAACTGACTGATTAAAATTGTTCCATCATATTGCGTAGGTCTAGCAGAGGCATTAAAATAAATTGGATTCGTGAGAGCGGACTGTGAGACTTCTGCTTGTAATCCAAATGAAGGTATATTTATCACTGCTCCTAATGTGTTTTCTAAAGGCTGACTAAAAGAATTCTGCCATATATCATTTTGATTGATAAATGACTGCTGCGTAATTAAAGATGGCCGATATCTTTTAAATGTTCCATTTACCGAAAGGTCTATTGTAGAAATTAAATCAAGATCAGCTGTGGCATTAAATGTATATTCTCCAACATTCTCACCAATACCTAAGTATCCATTTGCATGTACATTCATAATTGGTATAGGCGTGACATCAATATTAGCCAGCATACTTAAGTCATTGACATTTTGCCCTGTGGGTTCTTGATCAATATTGTAAAAGCTATAATTAATCCCTGCTTGCAGATGTATGTTTTTAATATCCAATGTGCCCCACAGCGAAGTCTCCCATTTTTTATATTTGGTAAATGAGCGGATGCCTCGGTCTTCAATCCACAAGTCTCCATAAAAATCTTCGTTGCTAGAATTATCATCTACATATTTAAATGATCCTCTTTTATGAGCAATCTCATGACGGAATTGTATGCCTTTATATTTTTCTAAAGTGAAATAATTATTTATCGCAAAGTCGGCATCAGCTTGTCTTGTAAAAGCATCAGTGATAAAAGTTGGAATTCTTGTTCTAAAATTAAAATTCTCAGCATTAAATAATGTTTCGTCACTGACGCCACCATTATGAACTTCATTATTTGCATTTGTGACTGCAGTAATGATCATGTCGCGATTAGCATAAGATTTTATTAAGCTTACACCCAGATAAGTTGATCGTGTATTTTGTGAAGTGTAAATCCCTTCCTGTAAGATGCGCTGATAGTCAACAGTCAACTGAATATCATTTTTAAATGGCCGACTAAATTGTGCGGTAATCATGAAATTAGTCTGATTCGTACCAGGCGTAAAAAATAAATTCGATACTGCTTTTTTAGATTTAATCTGCTGGAATGAATGTCGATCCAATTTATATAAATCGAATTGATGATAGCCAAAGTCAAATCCAGATCTCTGTCGTTCGGATTGATAGAATAGATGTCTTGCTGATGATCCTAAATTGCCCAGTGTCTGACTAAATAGACGCCCCTTTTCATCTGCATTATAAATATGAAACTGATCAAGCAAAGTATCTACCTGAATATCTTTTTTATCGATATTATCAATGTAAAACTCAAATATACTAGTCGTGTCTGGCGCCTTGATTTCAGTCATCTGTTGATTAGCTGTATTTGCCGTTTGATTAGTTCTTTGTCCTGAGAAGGATGGCACTTGAGACTGAAGTATATTTATGTTTAGACTACAAATGCAGCATACCAGAAAGATCAAGCTGATAAGGCTTTTCCTAGGACTCGATCTTGTCTGCTCAATCATATATACTAATAACGATATCATAAAGCTAATAATGATATTTGGTTTAATGTATTTATGCGAAATCCTTTCTTAATGAGGGATTTCTTTACTTTGTCGACAGAGATAATGAGTCATATGATAGATAAAGATTGATTACAATTTCTCTATAGTTAAATATTAAGCTAATAACCATCGACAATGGACTCGAAGAGGAGGCATAGTTTTTGCTTTTAAATCGTGAAGTCTGTCTATGACTGGCATTTCGTCGTCGTAATAGACATACAGATCGGAATTTATGAAGTATTTCATTCAAATAGTATCGTTTTTCGCGGTGATGGCTTTGTGTATGTCGCCAGTAATCGGTCAGTTTATTCCAATGACCGAACAAGAAGCAAGGGAAGAACTCGCTAAACGTGGTATTTCTGAAGAAGAAATTATTGCTGCTTTGGCCGAAGAAGGAATCATTCTCGACGACGTCAATAATATTCAAGATCTATCTCCCCAACAATTGCAAATCATGCAGAGAGTGGTCAATGATCTAGAACTTAAGAATCAAGCATCTGCGGCTGAAGCCAAAGTATCTCAAGATGCCGATGTAAATACTGTGTCAGGTCAAGTGGAAGAATCAACTGAAAACCCAGCAGAACTCATTGATGAATCTGAAAAAGACGACCAAGTAAATATTGAAGAAGAAGAGCCGTCGATCTATGGACAGAACATTTTCACAAATGGAAGTATAAAAGTCTATCAAAATAGCTCAGAGATTAAGCTGCCTGAAAATTACATCTTAGGAGTTGGTGATGAGATTTCAGTGTCGATTTTTGGTCGATCTCAGTTTGAAGAAAAATATGAAATCCGACCAGATGGATATATTCGAATTTTAGATGGGAACAGGCGAGTCTTACTAAAAGGATCAACCTTGGGTAGTGCAAAAGAAAAATTATTTAAGACCTTTTCTAATTATTACAGATTTAAACCCGGTGAGTTTGAGGTGACATTATCATTTCAAAGAACTGTCAATGTTGGTATTTATGGAGAAGTGGAACAAGTAGGCAATTATCAATTATTGGCCTTTAATAATGTGATTAATGCTTTAGTCGCATCTGGAGGACCGAATGAGATCGGAACTCTTCGAAAAATCCAACTTCTTAAATCGGCGGGCGGAGTAGAGACAATTGATATTTATAAATACTTATCTAAACCTCAGGTATCAGAGGCATTTTTCATGGAGGATAATGATGTCATTCATGTGCCAGTCCAAGGAAAAATTGTAAGTATCGAAGGTGGTGTGAAGCGAGCGATGAAATTTGAATTATTAGGGAACGAAGGCTTACGAGAGTTACTAGACTATGCAGGTGGCTTGAGCCAAAATGCCTTCAGAAAAACATTTGAATTATTTCGTTTTGAAAATGATGAATTAGTAAAATTGGATATTCCATATAGTCTTTTAATTCAGCAGGGTCAAAACTTTCCATTGCTTGATGGTGACAAAATCATTGTTGAATTTATCGATGAAGAAGTCAGAAATTTTGTCAATGTTCAAGGCGAAGTCATCAATGAAGGCCAATTTGAATGGCAAGATAAAATGCGTGTGAGTGATTTAATCGCATTAGCCGGTTTGAGGTCAGAATCATATACATCAAAAGCCTTGGTTGTCAGAACGAATGATGATCAGACGAAAAGTTTTAATTGGCTTAATATTGATAATATTTTAGCTGACCCGACAAGTCCTACTAATTTCTTATTATCTGATAAAGACAATTTGACTATTTGGAATAAGGCTAGATTTGCTGATAGCAAACAATTCACAGTTCAAGGCGCAGTCAGAAATGCTGGCGAATTCGAATATGATGAAAGTCAAAATTTAAAAGTGCTGGATGCTATTTTCATGGCTGGTGGAAAGAAAAGTGATGCTGGAAATATTGCCATGATTTATAGGCGTGATCCATTGGTTCCTAATTCAATGGAATATATTAAACTCAATCTTTTAGATATTGAAGCAAATCCAAATTCTATAAAAAATGTCACTTTGGAAGGATTTGATATTGTAGAATTAATGTCAAAAAATCAATTCGAAGAAGAACAATTTATCAGTGTTAAAGGTGCTGTCAATACACCAGGTGAATTTTCATTTGGTAAGAATATGACAGTTGCAGATGCACTGATATTAGCACACGGATTAAAACTTGGAGCTGCGACTAAAAATATTGAAGTGTCAAGATTGGTGTTTATGGATAATGAACCAACAGAAACTGTCGTCGCAAGACTTAACATTAATACAGACTATCAATTTGATAATGCCTCTGAGGCAAATTATGTACTAGAACCATTTGACAAAGTCTATATCAGATTTGTTCCTGAATTCGAATTTCAAAAGGAAGTAAAATTAACAGGTGAAGTAAAATTTCCTGGCCCATATTCAGTCTTGAGTTCCAATGAGACGATACATGACATGATTAAACGGGCAGGAGGATTAACTGATGAGGCTTTTGCGGCTGGTGCCAAATTATTTAGATCTGAAGATTCGCTTGGATATATCGTCTTGCGTCTGGATGAAGTTTTACAAAATTCAAGATCAAAATATAATTATATTCTTAAGGATAATGATGAAATTATCATTCCTAAAAAACAAGATTTTGTAACCATCTCGGGATCGACTAGAGTTCATGAAGTCTTAGATAGTACAATTATTGGTGTGAACAATGAAATTCAAGTTGCCTATCATGAAGGAAAGAATGCTATGTTTTACATCGATTATTATGCAGGTGGACTTGACACTGAGGCGAAGAAAAATTTAATATTTGTCGAGCATCCAAATGGTGAAATTAAAAAGACAAGAAGCCGATTTCCTTTCGGGTTTAGATATCCAAAAGTCAATCGTGGTTCTCACATAAAAGTCCGATCAAAATCTGAATTTCAAAAATTAAAGGACGATGAAAAGGGCGACGTCGATTGGACGAAAGTTCTTGGAGATTCAGTCGCACAAGCGATGTCTATTTTGACATTGATTTTATTAATCCAGCGATTGGATTAGCGTAGAGTGCTTTAGGCGAGACGCCTACAAGAACGCTTTGTAGGTTAGACCTTGGTTGGTGGAGATAAACCCATACGCCACGTCATCCTGAGCCCATAAAATTCCTTTGGGATATAAAATTAAAATGATGACAAGTAAAGATGTATTCAATCTCAAATAAGCAAACTCAAATAGGAGAATTCTTTGTCATTTTTTCCAATCGATGAAAAAACGAAACAAAAAAATCTTGGTCAGCATAATTGCTCCGCATATCTGACTGGCAGCCGCCACTGCAGACTAGAAGAGTTATCTAATCCAACTATAATTGTGAAGTTATGGTTTAATTCGGAGTTGATTCCGAATCTTCCCATATGGATGACTTTAGTGTTAGCCGAAATTGATATTTCGGTTCATTCATTATTGATTGACATTTAGTCAATCCATTTCTGCCATTGCAGAATCATTCATTCATGTATAAAACTGAAAACTGTTTGAGCGTTGAAAATATAATTTCAGCAGATGATTGATTTCTACTTCAGACTAACTTTGAAAATGTAAGTTTGATCGCGAGTTTTTTTCAGTTTAGCTAATATGATTTCATGGAACGTTTAAAAAGAAATACAGTCTTCACTTTTTTGGTCACTTTTTGCGTCAAGACAAAAAGTGACAGCTAAAAGCTTTTTGGTTAAACTACAATTTATTCAATATCAAGGCTTTATAATGTTGTCATAGATAACTGGATTCAGGATCTCATCTTTTGAATAAAATCTATAGAGCCTGTTATCGGGTGAACAAAGTGGTGCTTGAGGCAAGACGCTTACATGAACGCATTGTGGAATCGTATTTACGTAAAGTGCCAATGTATTGTGTTCCTGAAGGCGTCCCGCCTCAGGTATTCATCATGTATGCATCTCGCTTATTGGTTCTACTTACCCTACTATCGCCTTCACACCAGGAAGCATATTTCCTTCCAAATATTCAAGCATCGCACCACCACCTGTAGAAATAAAACTGACCTTTTCTCCGAGACCAGCTTTATTAATCGCCGCGACAGAATCACCACCACCAATCAAACTGTAAGCTCCGTTTTCAGTCGCTTTAGCAACTGCTGTAGCAACAGCATCTGTCCCATGAGCAAAGTTGTCAAATTCAAATACGCCCTGTGGTCCGTTCCATAAAATCGTCTGAGAATTTTGAATGACTTTAGCAAACGCTTCTCTAGTGTCAGGACCAATATCTAGACCTTCCCATCCATCGGGAATAGATCCTGTTTCTACGATTTGGGTTTTAGCATCATTGCTAAATGAATCCGCGATGACTGTGTCGCTTGGTAAATAAATATCAACATTATTGGCTTTCGCTTTTGCTATAATCTCATTTGCCAAATCTAAGTAATCATCTTCACAAAGTGATTCACCAATGTTTCCTCCTTTTGCTTTGACAAAAGTATATGCCATACCACCACCAATGATTATGTTTTGGCATAGCTCTGTTAAACGCTCTAATAATTTAATTTTATCAGATACTTTTGCTCCACCTAGAATAGCAGTCAAAGGTCTCTCTGGACTTTTCAATACACGATCAGCATTTGCCAATTCTGTTTTCATTAGTAATCCAAAGCCTTTCGCTTCTGGTTTGAAGTGACTGGCCACAACAGTCGTAGAGGCATGTGCTCTATGTGCAGTGCCAAAAGCATCATTGATAAAAATATCACCACATTGCGCTAAGCCTGCTGCAAAAATTTCTTCTCCCTGCGACTCTTCTTTATGAAAGCGCGTATTTTCTAATAGAAGTACTTGTCCTGGATTTAATAAAAAGGATTTACTTTTTGCTTCTGCACCAAAACAATTGCTAGCGAATTGGACATCGACACCAAGGAGTTTTGACAGATGTGGGACTACATGTTTTAATGTGAATTTTTCAACATTGACAGACCCATCTTCATTTAATTTTTTTTGAGGTCGACCTAAGTGTGACATTAAGATGACAGCACCACCTTTACTGAGAATGTGCTGAATAGTTGGAATCGCTTTTCGAATTCTTGTATCATCTGTGATGTCATAGTTTTTATCCAAAGGCACATTAAAGTCTACTCTTAGAAGAGCTCTTTTATTATTAAAATCAAATTGATCCATGTGTTTTATATTTATCTTTTATGAATTGAGTCAGTATTTGTTGAATAAGTTTTATATCAAAACTAAAAAAACCTGCAAGCTCATAAGTGCTTGCAGGTTTATTATTTTTATAATGATGTAGTTTTATCTTCTAAATCATTTTTTAAAGACGCGCGACAAGCTCCGCAAGTCTTGCAGAATAACCCGCTTCATTATCATACCAAGCAACGACTTTGACTAAATTACCAATGACATTTGTCATTTGTGAATCAAAAATACATGAGTGCTTGTTGCCAATAATATCTGAAGACACGAGAGGATCTGTAGAATATTCTAAAATTCCTTTCATCGGTCCATCCGCTGCTGTTTTAAAGGCTTCATTAATAGCTTCTATAGAAGCTTCTTTATTCATGATTACATTTAATTCAATCATTGAACCAGTGATGACAGGAACACGAATTGCAATCGCAAATAATTTATCCTTAATAGGAGGATACACTTTTCCGACAGCTGCTGCTGCACCTGTAGTAGTCGGTATAATATTTACTGCTGCTGCTCTCGCTCTTCTTAAGTCACTATGAGGAGCATCTTGAATGTTCTGATCTGAAGTATATGCATGTGTTGTTGTCAATGATCCCTTATCAATGCCAAAGGTCATATCTAAGACCTGTACGACTGGAGCAAGACAATTCGTGGTACAACTCGCATTTGAATATACAGGAGCATCATCATTCATTCCATCGCTATTCACGCCAAGGACTACGGTCTCTATACCGTCTCCTTTTCCAGGAGCAGAAATCACAACTCTTTTAGCACCAGCTTCAATGTGAAGTTTTGCTTTGTCTGCTGTTCTGAATACACCTGTTGCTTCGATGACAGTATCGATATTCATGTCAGCCCAAGGCAATTTAGAAGGATCTCTTTCTGAAGATGCTGCGACTCTATTACCATCGATGATGATATTTTGATCCGTAGCAGTGATCTCGTGATCAAATTTACCATGCGCACTATCAAATTTGAGTAGGTGAGCAAGTGTTGCATTATCAGTTAAATCATTAATAGCTACAACATCAACGTCATCCATTTTCCATAGATTTCTGAAAGTAAGTCGTCCGATTCGGCCAAAGCCGTTGATAGCAATCCGTTTTTTTGCCATAGTATTTTGTTTGTGTATTTATTACAATAAGATTATAGTAAAAATAGAGATTTTAAAGATGTGATCCAAATAATATTCTGATTTCATCTTCATTAATCACTGAAAACCAATTATTTATATAGTTTTTGCATTGATGGTAAACATATCTTTGTTTGAATTAACATCTGAGTACTTAATCTTGTTTTACAAAAGATGTCGTATGCAAAACACCATTTCCCGATATTCTCAAATGGTAAATCCCATTACTTAAGCGATGCGTCTGAATATTTAATGCATGATTTCCTTTTGTAAAGAACTCATTTTGGCGAATATGGCGAATAACTTGACCACTTTGATCAATGATGGATAAAGAAACTGCCATTGCTTTATTGAGCTGAAATTCAGCATACATATAATCATTCACAGGATTAGGAGAAATTGGCAGTAGCTGACCGAGTGAATATTTGTCCACATCTACTGTACTAGTCGAGATACTTTCAAAGTCAATATTTTCATCACCATTTTGATAAGGCGTATATAGTATTGGTAGATAATACATTTCATCTTCAGTGCCTTCTCCCCAGGTGACGAATTCAGCAGGATTATTTGGGTTGTTAGGATTCTCTGAAGTATTATCATAGCTAGCAAATGCATGAACTTTCGATCCGCCAGGCGCTATCATATATTTTGGAAAATAGTAACTTCCTTGCCAATTAAAATCCCATTCCGGTATTTGAATTAAATTTTCAATTGTACCATCTGGCCGCTCTAAATAGACAGTCCAGTTTTTACCCAGTAAATGCATATGAGGAGCAATACCCACAATGCTGATGTCTTCAGGAACTGTCCAGATCCCATGAAATTCTTTCTCTTGTTCAGGCAGCATAAAAAACGGACCATTCACCAATACTCCAGGCAAGGGAACCATAATGTGATTTTGAATCGATCGATTGACATCTTCAGATTCATCGGCAAAGAATATGTTGACTGATGATTTGTCTAATTCGTCTTTAGACCAGGGAGCGTAGTGAACTTGGACGGCAAGATCAGAACCAGCTTCTAAAATTTGTCCTATGCCATCAGGATAAAATCTTGCCCGTGATCCCGGCGTATACCCTTGAAATTGCTTAGCAGTGAGTAATTCTAAATTAGAACTACCGTCACCTGCAAAACTGCCAAATCCACGATACCCATATTCAGGCGTCTTTGCATCCTGTGCTCTTGCAATACCTTTTGTGTCTTCGAATATCAGTGCATGGTGAACAATCTTTTTATTACCAGCTCTAAATTCAACTGCTTTTACAATTTTATCTTCTGTCATTCCTGTAGGTAACACAAACCATCGGTACTCATCCCTGTTGTTTCCTTTATGTGTGAAGCTTTCAGCAAATTCTAAAACTAAATCTGGTTCTCCCAACGCTGAGCCTTCCGTAAATTCTGGATAAGCAGCTTCCTTATTTGGGTCGCCTTGTTTAAGCCCAGAATCTATCCACTCACCAATCATTTGAATATCGTCTTCTGAGAGATGTGTTTCATCCATGAATCGAGAATATTCAGGATTGGCCTTCCATGGAGGCATATATTTGCTTTCTGTGACTTGCTTGATCATGTTTGCCCATCCTTTGACTTCTTCATAGTTTGTCAATGACATGGGGCCGATCTCACCCGGACGATGACAAACACTACAATTGTTATAGATAATGTCTGACACTTGCTCAAAACTAACTTGTGAAAATGTACTGATCAGTGAAATGAAAAAACAAGGTATAATTGTAAATAGCTTCATTATTTTAAATCTGAATAATTAATGTAACAGCCTATTGTTTCTATCTGAGTAAATGGAATCTGTAATCCTTTTTCCAATTTAATAAGAATATTTTTCAAGTTGTGTTCAGTTACGACTCGTCGCCTTTTTCCTAAAGCAGCAAAGGCATTGTCTATTCTGCCTCTATAGATAATTTTATTCGACTCGTATTGGATAATCACTTCAGGTGTTTTTGTAGCACCGACTGCTGTACTTATTTTTTTGAAATAATCTGTTTTGGTAGGAATGGATAGTTTATAATCAGCAACAAATGTTTTTATCTTTTCTGGCTTCGATGAGAAATTTGGAAACACCCCAATGATGCTAATATTCTCTGATTCGAATTCATCATACAGTCGATTGATATCATGAACATAATATCTACAAATCGGGCAATCTTCTGATAAAAAAATATAGACGGTAAAGTCAGCAGTATTCTTTGGGTGCTGTAAATCTAAATTTACAGTTGAGAATATGAGAAAAAGTATATTTATCAGGAACATATTAATACGCAAACGTAGTTTTAATTTATGAAGTGTATCCCTATTTAATCCACTTCCGTGAAATGAACCGTAAATTTACAACATGGCATATTCAGAATCAATAGCAACATTTGTGGAAGATCAACTTTCAGGAATAGGCTATTTGCGGACAAAGAAAATGTTTGGTGCTTTGGCCTTCTATTGTGATGATGTCTTATTTGGCGCGGTCATGGATGAAAATTTCACTTTAAAAGCCCAAGCTTCTATTCAAGGGGAATTTGAAGCTATGGGAATGACAAGACATCAAATTAAAGGAAGGGATATTAAAATGCCATATTTTGATGTTACATCAGAGATTTTGGAAAATCGCGATCAACTGCTGAAGTGGACGTCTCTATCATTAAATGCATTAAAAAGTAAGTTATGTTGAATCTTAAAGACTTGTGGATCGGCGAAAATGTCAAACTAAAGTCTAATCAAAAGGAAGGGAAATTCGAAGGGCGAGGAGCAAAGAATCATGCTTTCGTACGCATCAATGGTAAAATGCACTTGATAGAAGCGAGTGATTTAGAGATTGTCAAAGAAGAAGATGAACCTACCATTGATCTTGGTCTCGGAGATGAACCGACTAAACCATTTGTATCTGTAAAAACGGATATTGATCTACATATAGAATCATTAAATCCTGATTTAGAACATTCAGAGCCTAGTCGAATACTTGCTGTGCAGATTGAAAAAACAAAACAACATTTAGATACATTGATCGAACGGAAAATGTATACTGGAAAAATTATCCATGGAAAGGGTACAGGTCAATTAAAAGATGAGGTCCATCACATTTTAAAAGGCTATAAAGAAGTCAGTCATTTTCATACGATTAATGATGGTGGTGCAACTGAAGTATTATTCTCTTACACATAGCACTATATCGATCATTCCTGACTTCGATGTTCATAATCTATTTGCAATCATCAATATCAGCTAAAAATTCACCGCCTGGTTTTACTTCAAATCCAGCATTGATTGTAACAAAATTGCCAGCAATAAATTCTATATTATCGCCTGGATTAATTACAATCGGTGCATTACCTGCGGTTCTAATAGAGTTAGCAGCTTTAAATGTGAAAGTCTGATTGACGTCTGGCAATATGTCAAGATCCCTTCGTCTAATGACAATGTTATTCGTGCATTCTTTGACTTCCAGGTCTATATAATATTGTGTGGAGAGCCAATCTCCATTATTGTCCACACCCATCGCATTGATTGTAATGTTAGAGTTACCCGTTCGAATTGGAAAAATCCATAATTTAGCTTCACCTGTTGATTGGTCATGGGCAATCCTCAGGTTATTGGCATTAATTGGCACGACCAAAGGGTTACTGGATCCTACAGTGACAGTAATATTTGATAGATTATTATCTGCAACATCAAAACAAATTGCACCTTTTGATGGATAGCACTCAAATAAGCACAGGTCACCATTCCAAGGATCTAAGCCAGGAACTACTT
>Ga0209828_1002963_pt1 | contig 13446 bp, 13 predicted proteins | sample MaitaG_FD_187429 | JGI IMG/M metagenome (GOLD analysis project Ga0209828, IMG submission 187429) | Marine algal microbial communities from Maine, USA - Maine_Asex2 metaG (SPAdes) (version 2) | ecosystem: Host-associated > Algae > Red algae > Unclassified | place: Maine, USA | collected 2015-01-05 | reverse complement strand
TAACGTATTGTCATACGTTCCCCTTCGGGATCGTTCGTTTATACCGAATGGAAAAAAGCTCAAGGTCGGAGGGGTTCGTTTAAAGCAAGAACCATTTCGTTCATCAAGTAAAGTTTAGAAAAATACTAGTTTAAAAAACATCATAACTTTTAACAAGCATATTTTTATCGCTTATTAATAGTTTAAATTTTGAATTAAAAACCAACTAAACTACTTCCATTTTGTATTAGTATTTTTAATGTTAAATAACTGATAATCAAGATTTTATTTTTTCAATGATGTAGTTTTCCTTTGTTTAATCTAGCTGCACAAAGTAGTAAAGTCGAGCTAAGTTTGTATAAGAAAAGTAAATCAAAAAAGCTGCTTTTCCTATTTTTTATAACCGTGCTCAGGATCATAATCCGAAGCAAGTAATCCGTAGATTTCGCTATCTAAAAATTTACCATCAAAGTAATAATCTTCCCGAAAATAAGCTTCTCTTTGAAAACCAAATTTCTTTAATAGTCCACGGCTCGCTTCGTTTGCGGGATTAATGTTGCCAATGACCCGATGTAGATTAAGTTCTTCAAATACAAATTTTAAAACAGCTTCAACCGCTTCGGTCATCCAGCTACTCGCCCAATAATCAGGGTGTAGGACATAGCCAATTTCGGCAGATTTATTTTTTTTGTCAATTTCTTTAAATCCGATGTAGCCCATAAATTTATTATTACGTTTATCAGCCAGTGCCCACCAGATACCTTTCTTTTTCCGAAAATTTTGGTGGGTCTTTTTAATCGCCTCCAGTGCTTCTTCTTTACTTTTAGAAAGTGGGCGATCCATATACTGCATGGCTTCTTCGTTGGACCTCAGCTCGTAAAAAGCCATCGCATCGGTTACGGCAAATCGACGGAGTACCAACCGTTTGGTCTCTAGTTCGGGAAAACGGCTAAAAACATTCAAATTTAAAATTTCAGCATTGGACTTTAACCTGGACCTGGAAAGAGCACCCGTTTTATTTACGCTCTTTTTGCGCATTAAGGCGATACGTGTTGACGGAGCAAGCGGAAGCTTGGCAGTATTTTCTGGAAAAGCAGATACCGTCGAATTAATAGTCCGAACTTTTTTTAATAAACTATCTTGAGTTTTTTTCCCTTTTTTTCCCAGTATAATTCGCAGACCCATTTTATATACTTTGTCGCTGATGATGGTCAGCCCTGCCCGATCCAGCAAAGCGTTGGCATCTCGGGTTATATCCGAAAAGAGAAAGTTGGTAAACGGATTAAGGAGTTGTCGAATGAAGCTGACCTCTCCCTGGGCAGGAATAAATTTGTCCATGATGGTAAATCGGCCGTTGGGTTTTAGTACCCGACGAACTTCAGAAAGACAGCGATCGGGGTCCGGGATGACTGCTACGATCAGGTGCAGAATAACGACATCAAAGGTACTGTCCGAAAATTCCAGTTCGTGACCATCCATGACGAGCGCCTCCACGGGAAGATGTAACTCTTCCGCTTTGCCCATCAGATCTGCGACCATACTACTGGTCAAATCGATGGCTGTGATATTTTTCTGGTGGTTCAGGTAATTTAGATCCAGTCCCGTTCCGGCGCCTACGATGAGAATTTTGTCGGCAGGACTCAGGTTTAATCCCTCGATGGAAAGCTTCCGGTATTCGTTAAAATAGTTACCCGCCAAATCGTAAAATGGCTGATAAAGCGTATAGCGAATCCGATTCCAGGTGTTGGTATTTACGCTCATTTACTCAATTTTTGACAAAATAAACAAATTATTTTAAATTGTCATATACCAAAACATAAAAGAATATCACCGAAGTTCAAATTATCTGCAAAAACGGCTGCTTTTCTGTAAAGTTCTGGTTAAATTTGTGCCATCGATCATTAAAATAATATGTCAACGATATGAATACAGAAGAAACTTCTACCGGAAAATACTGGATCATGACTTTGGTAAGCCTCGCTGCTTGTCTGGCCTTCCTTTTTATTAAGCCTGAATGGTTTTGGGTAACCTTGCCATTTTTGTTTACAGCGCTAACCAAAGCGATGGGAAAGATGTAAAAGCACTTTAATATCCTTTATCTAAAAACCCCGATAAGTGTAATACTTATCGGGGTTTTTTAATACTTGTTTCGCTACTTTTCATTATCAAATTATGATAAGAAATGTTGACAAAATAACCTTGTTTGTTTAATTGGCCATAGCCAATTTACCTTGTGCAACGTTGATGCTGTGGGTTGGGTAAGCCACCTTGATACCTGCTTTTCCTAAAGCAGCCTTTACGTTTTTGTACGTACCAAAGTATACATCCCAGTAGTCTTCGCAAGTTGCGAACGGACGTACAGCTAAAAGGATATTATGTGCATCAAATTTTTCAATTTCTACCACTGGTGCAGGATTACTCAACACCTTTGGTGTCTGACGAATCGCTTCTAGAATGATAGCCTGTACTTTATCAAAATCTTCTTCGTATGGCATCGCAACGTTAAGATCTACTCTTAAAAATTCGTTAGCAGATAAGTTGGTCATAATACCGGAAGTAGCGATTCCGTTAGGAATAATTACTTTTTTATTATCCAGTGATTTTACCACTGTATTAAAAACCTGAATTTCTTCTACGTGTCCAAGTTCTCCCTGAAGATTAACAAGATCACCCACCCGGTAAGGCTTGAAGATCAAGATCATCACCCCGGAAGCAAAGTGACCAAGGGTACCTTGTAAAGCCATACCAAAGGCCAAACCAGCCATACCGATTAAAGCGATAAAAGAAGTCGTTTCGATGCCCACCATTCCGGCGACACTAAGAATCAACATAACTTTCATTAATACACTGATCATGGAAGTTAGAAAAGGAATTAAATCCCGGTCAAGGCCCGACTTAGCCATGGCCTTGGAGATCGCACGGGTAATCATACCTACGATCCATAGTCCAATTATTAAAACTAAAATTGCACCAATGAGTTTTGGTGCCCATGCGATTAAACCTGAGACTAAAAGATCTGATTTTGCTATTAAGCTTTCCATAAGTTTTTATTAAAGTGATTTGTAAATAAAGATTTAAAAAATATAAAAGTTCGCAATTGTGACGTGAATGGATCTGATTAGTAACAAAAACACTTAAATCTATCTTAAATTTCTTATCTTTGTAAACATAACCACCCTTCATCCTACTGATTTTCAACAACTTATATTTTTATTATTTTATTTTTAGAATGTTAATTATTTATTACCATAAGGTTACCATTATATGAAATACATTAAATTACTATGCCTTTTTTTATTTTCTCAAAATTTATCAGCACAATTGGATTTAGTTACCGATCGCGGAAGTGCCCTTTATAAAGTTGGTGAAAATATTAATTTCCGGGTAAGCAGTGATCAGGCAGGATCGGTTGGCTATAAAATCTTCTATGATCGTTTTGCGACTCCACTGGCAACAGGTACCGTAAATATAGCCGCTGGACAAACCCTTTCTATTCCCTACCAAAGTGATGAACCCGGTGTGGTACTCTGTGATGTTTTTCTTAATGGAAATAAAGCTTTTGCAGCTGCGGCTGTTGATCCTTTTGATATTGCGCCCATCGGAACAGCGCCCACTGATCTGGATATGTTCTGGGATGAGCAAAAAAACCAATTGGCTCAAGTACCCTTTGATTTACAAATCAGTTTATTTGAGCAACACGATAATTCCATTACTTATCGGGTCAATCTCAGGAATGTTAGCGGGCGACGGGTATATGGCTTATTGTCGGTTCCCGATACCCCCGGACCGCATCCGGCGATTATCACTTTGCCTCCTTTCGGTAATTCACCCGGTATAGTAACACCAGAATATATTTTGGCGGAGCGTGTCGGCGCTTTGTCTTTTTCACTGAGTGTTCACAATACGCCCGTAGATCAGAGCGATCCGGTAGGCTACGATTTAGATCAGTCCGATGATCCAAATGAAATTTATTATCGGTACGCTATTTTAGGTGCCATTCGAGCAATTGATTATTTAGAAACCCGGGATGATTTTTCTGGTGAGGTAGCCGTCAACGGAGTTAGTCAGGGTGCGGGACTTAGTATGTTGCTGTCAGGAATCGATGATCGGATTACCTTGATGGCGCAAAGTAATGGTGCACTTTGTCAGCATCTGGGAATTCTGGAAAATAAAGCCAGTGGTTTCCCTTATTATATTGGACAATCCCGCGCAGAAGAGAACGATCCGGTTCACGAAGCCCAAACAATCGAAGCAGTTAAATATTATGATGCAGTTTATTTGAATAAAAATATTGATTATCCTACTTATCATATTATCAGTTATCAGGATACCATTACACCTTCGGCAACCGTCTTTGCCGCTTACAATCAAATTATCGCCCCCAAGGTTTTATTGCACGCCACCCTCCTCGGTCATCAACATCCCGACGAATATTTTAGTTTGCGGAGGCATTTTTACCGTCGATACTTTTCCACACCACTTGATCCTTCCTGGCCTTTTATGGAAGATTTTACTGGCTATTTGGTGAATGCTGGTCCTGACGTTAATACCAATTTAAGTAATGAAATTTCCTTAAATGCACTGGTAATGCTAAACACTTCGGTTAGAAATGACCTTCCTGCAAACTGGGATAAGATATCCGGTCCCGGAAATGTAAACTTTGCCAGTCAAAACAATTATCAAACTTCCGCAAGTTTTTCTTTGCCTGGAGAATATTTATTGAGGTTTACCGCTTTTGATAATTACCCTTCGGAAACAAACAAATTTTATTCTGTACAGGATTATGTTCGTGTTACGGTGGATGGAACTCTGGCTACTGAAAATATTAGTGATACGGAAATGATAGGGTTAAGGCTAACGCCAAATCCTGCAACGGATCGGGTTTTGGTAAATTTGGAAATACCTTTTTTCGGGACCTTGCATATTTATAATACGACGGGACAATTGGTTAGACACGCTGATCGTAAACATTGGACCAACGGTACGGAAATCGATGGGACAGATTTGCCGTCCGGGATTTATTGGTTGTCTTTTGAACTGGAGAATGAGATCATAGTGCAAAAATTAGTTGTGTTGTAGATTTTGGTCTGTGGATTTCTAGTGCCCCAAGCACTAAATAATCCATAATATGGATCTTGTTCTTTTTAGCCTGTCCTGCGTTAAAAAGTAACTTCTACCGTGACGGTTTTCTTGCCTCGCTTAACGACTACAGGTGCGTTGTCTCCTGCTTTAAATTTGCTAAGGCCTTCCATATATTCGTAGATGTCTTTTACTTCCGTATCTCCAATTTTCACAACGATGTCGCCGTCCTTGAGACCTGCTTTATAGGCAACTCTACCGTCAATAACTGCGTCAATTTTCATTCCCGTGCCGCTGTATACGTAGTCGGGCATGACGCCTAGCGTTACTTTAAAAGCAGCAGCGGATCGCTCTTCGCTTTGCCTGGTTTTGGTAAATTTTATTTTTCCTTTGTCATCCAGTTTTTCGATGATAGCCAAAAGGTATTCGGAGACATCATAAATACCGGAAAAGTTGATTAAAGGGACATCATCTTCCGGTTTGTGGTACTGTCGATGTTGTCCGGTAAAAAAGTGTAAAACTGGAATATCTTTCAAATAAAATGACGTGTGATCAGATGGGCCGATACCCGAATCGGTGGTTTTAATATGGAGTCCACCTCTTTTTATACTGGATAAAATTTCCTTCCAAACGGGAGAAGTTCCGACGGCATTGATGGCAATAACACGTTCTTCGTTGAGACGGCCGACCATATCCATGTTGAGCATATAATTGATGGACGCTAAAGGAATGGTTGGATTATTGACAAAGAATTTAGAACCAAAAAGACCCATTTCTTCACCTGAAAAAGCGATAAATAAATAGTTATTATTTGTCCCTACTTTACGATCTTTCAGGACTTCTGCCATACGCAGCATCGCAGCAATTCCGCTAGCATTGTCGTCCGCTCCGTTGTGAATCGCTTTTTCGTGCGCATGTAAAGAACCGCCGACATCGCCCCACCCCAAATGATCGTAATGACCGCCGACTACGACAGTATTTTCGGCGCCGTTATCCAGGTAGGCGACGACGTTGTGCCCAATACCCGCGATGGGTTCGTCGTCGGGATTGGCGTGAGGATTCGTGATGGTTTTGAACGGGAAGGGTTGTAAAAAAGAACCGTCTGTTCCCTGGGCAGTCCAGCCCAGTGCTTTGAAGCGGTGGATGATATATTCGGCAGCTAGGGCTTCTCCGGGCTTACCAGTTTGACGACCTTCGAGATAGTCGGAAGCGAGGTAGACAACGTCAATTTTTAGTTGTAAAATTTCTGCATCGGGGTGCAGGGGTTTATTGATTTTGAGCTCCTGTGAGATTCCTGTATTTAAATAAATCAGGATAAATATAAAAGATAAAAGAATACGCATATTGCTATTATTTTAGATTAAAAGCTATTTTTAGATGTGGGGTTAAAGTTACGAAGAATGGGGGAATAGGTCGTATCTATACGGGGGCGTATAAACTAGTGGTTCGGTACTAAATTAGTATGTATTTCAAATTGTTAATTTTTTCCAAGAGAATAAGAACAGCTAATTAGTGATTAGTTAATCGGTCCTTCTAACGCATAGGTATCGCCCTCTAAAGTATTTGAAAAACTTAAAAAAGACTGCCGAGAAAGGTTAAGTTGACAGATCAACGTAGGAACAAGGCAATGCCTTGTTCCTACGTTGATCAATATACCCAGCAATTTAGTTCCGGAAGCACTAGTGCCTCATCCCGTAAATCCATACCAATCTATGCTTGTTATTTTTCGCCTGATTGTCAGATCGGGCAGGGTTGGTGAAAAACTCATTATGCTACGGCATAAATCGTATTTCACCGCCTCAATTAGAACCAAATTAACCGACCCAAACTTTTATATTTTATTTTTTAATTGACCTTAAGGATCAATAAATAAAGTACGATTCTATAAAAAAAGCCCAACGAAAATCGTCGAGCCTTTAGTAAATAACCCCGGGAGAAACCTGCTTTATGGAGCAGAATGCGTTAAATTTTCATTTGGTTGTCCAGGATTAAGTATTTGTTTATAAGTAGGTGGACAAATTTACCTTCGTGCCTTTGACCGGGAGGTTTGTCCACGTACTTAGCAGAATAGTTGTCCTGATTGTTTAAGAATATTCACAAAAAGTAAGCCCGCCTGCTAGCTACCTGGCCGGCGGGCTTTATTTCTCAGCAACTTGTATAACAAAGATACAGCGTCAGTACGAAGTTTAATAGTACCAAAAGTGGTACTATTTTTTGTAATTAACATAAAACTTACTATATTTAGGAACGGCAAGAGAAATTATAAGTAATGCGAATTAAGGGTTACATTTAGTTTTTAGATATAATTAGATAAAACATACCTTTTTTCTAACCAATTTAAAACCCTCAAATATTTTTTACACTCCAAAATATCAGCCAAATGTCTCAGACAGAAAAAGAAATATTACTGGAATTTGATAAGAATTTTTTTATTGGTTCACTCCAATGGAAGAAAAGTAAAATAGACCACGAGGACTTAAAAGTTTTCATGCCGGAGGACGCAGTTTGCAGTATTGTTGATAAAGACTCCTTAAAGTTGCTTTACATTTGTAAAAATGGAGAAAAGCTATTAGATACTTCCCTGGAAGAAATTTTAAATAAAGGTGCGGCTTTTAGTAGAGAAATAACGCATCCGGAAAGTATCAAAAGAATTTTCCCCCAGTGGAAACACTATTATAATTTTGGAGACCATAATCGGCCATTCGTAAGATTTCAAAAACTTCGCAGTAAACCCAAAATGGATTATTTTTTGGCCAGGACGAGTAAATTGGTTAATCGAGAGCGAAAGTCTTTTCTCAATATGCATAATGTTGTCAATCAAATTAAACAACCAACTTCCACCAAATTATACATTGACAAAGAAATTGAATTTGCCCACCAAAATTATCATAAATTCTATCGGCTTACCGCCAATGAAAAAAGAATTCTGGCTTTACTTGGGGAAGGGATTCGACCAACAGACATTGCTGACCAATTGAATACAGGTTATGAAAATATCCGAAAAAATATAAAACGTATTAATGTAAAACTAGAACTGGTAAAGTCCTCCTTTAACAAAGCATCTATTTACACCAAATATGCTATTTATTTTCAGCTTATTTGATCCTTATCAAACATATTTTAACATGATATTACATTATAAAAAAGCAGGAAATGGTTCGCTTACCTTTCTTTTCATTCATGGAAACTCCTCATCGTCCAATAGCTTTGCTCATCAATTAAGTAGCGATTTATCTAAAGACTATACACTGCATGCAGTAGATATTCCAGGTCATGGAAATTCTCCAAAATCATCTCATGTAGACACCTATAGTTTACCTGGTTACGCCAAAAGTATCATGGAACATATCGAACAAAATGAATTGCAAAACATCATCCTTGTTGGCGGGAGTCTGGGCGGACATATTGCGCTAGAAATGTTAGCTCAAAGCCAAAAATTTAAGGGCGTTGTTATTTTTGGAGCGCCACCTTTGGGCATACCTCCTGCGATGGATTTAGCCTTTTTACCCAACGAAGTATTTAATGTTGGTTTTTCTTCCGAAGTAGATGAAACAGCTGCAATAGCTTATGCGTCCTCTTTCCTTTCTAAAACAACCCAGGTAGATTTAAAGCCACTAGTAGATGATATTTTAAAAACAGATGGAAAGGCCAGAGCCAATTTATTACCGAGTATGTCCACCGTAGGTTACGCGGATGAGGTCGCATCTGTAGCCGATTCGACGGTACCAATAATGATTATCCATGGACGAAAAGACCAATTGATAAACGGGACTTATCTGGAAAGTTTACCTATTCCAAAATTGTATAAAGGCAAGATACAATACATCGAAGATGCAGGACATGCTGCTCACGTGGAAACACCGATGGAATTTAATACACTTTTAAGATCGTTTGCCGAAAGTCTTTAGGTGATTAGGAAAAATTGCAAAAATAATCCTACTTTCGCCGATCAGAAAATTAAAAAAACATATTAATATGAATGCAGAAATACATACTTCAAAAGGAGTTATGAAAGTTGACCTTTTCGAAACAGATGCTCCTAACACTGTTAAAAATTTTGTGGATTTAATCAACAAAGGTTTTTATGATGGTTTGACCTTTCATCGGGTGATTCCTAATTTTGTGATTCAGGGAGGTTGTCCTGATGGTACGGGAGCCGGTGGACCTGGTTATGAAATTGATTGCGAACTGGATGGTGGAAATCAATTCCATGACCGTGGTGTTTTATCTATGGCGCACGCTGGTAGAAATACGGGGGGATCTCAATTTTTCGTTTGTCACAGCCGGGATAATACCGCACACCTGGATGGCAATCATACTTGTTTTGGTCGGGTAACCGAAGGATTGGAAGTTATCGACGCAATTGAAGGCGGAGATAAAATTGAGAAAATGGTTGTTGTGGCGTAGTGCCCCAAGCATTGGATTCGAGATGTCTTTTGACCATCATAAAAATGAGTCATCGGTCCTGAATGGATGGATGACTCATTTTTTTTGAGCGTAAAAATCAGTTGTAATTTATTTATACCTCACTTCTTAATAATATTCTTTCCCCACTTTATCAATATAAACTACGCGGCCATCTGCTAAAATCGCCTGAGCCAAGTAGCCATTAAAGTTAGAAATCTCCTTATATTTGGGGGCGATAACTTCCAGAATCCCGCACTTTCCATCCTTGATGGTTTTGATATAAGAACCGTAATTTGAAAAATCCAGACTGTCGAATACTTCCTGAGGATTATGTGCCTGAAAATATTTTCCATCTTTGACCAAAAAGAAAGCTCGTGGATTGCTTAGTGCGTAGCCAAAAGCATTAAAATTGTCGGTGAAATTAAACTTGTCATACCCATTGATGAATACAATACTATCGGCTTCCTCTTTGGAAATCCTGAATATTTTTTGTGCAGGAATTTCGTCTGAGTAATCGTAAAAGGTTTCATTTTCGTAAACAAAAAGACTGTCTTTATTTTCTTCTACGGTCATCGTGTAATGAGGAACGGTGCCACAAAGACCATAGCTATTACTCATCTCATCGCTGATTTTCCAATTTTCATTTAGATAATAAATTTTCTTGTATTCATCTAATACTTGAAAGTCTTCACCAATACGCTTAACAAATTTTAAGTTTTGCAGCTTTTCTTTGGTTAACTTATTCGTAATTTGAAACTGATTGGTTTTATCATTTTTTGTTACCAGAATAGTAGCCGAGTCGTATACGACCGAGTCGTAATTTTGGGCGACACCATTTGTAGTCCATAAAAATAACAGGAATATGACCGATGTGAATTTGAGCATTTTCATATGATTGTTGGTTTTAGTTTCGTAATAATTGCTACCCATACTGAAAAGTTAATCACGCACGAGGAAGCATGACGGGTTAGTTTGATCGTATAAACGCTCAATATACACATCAAAGTATTTGCTCAAGTATTATTCACTTTTAATTAACATTTTAAAGCTAAAAAGGTGTAGGTTGCGGTGGTAAAGCGGAACTGTCTTAAATTCAAATAAATATAAACGCACTATGAACTTGAAAAAAATAACTTGTGTAATATTTGACATGGACGGCATCATTATCGATTCTGAAGTACTTCATAAAAAAGCCTATTACGAAACCTTTATTTCTTTAGGTGTAGCAGTCTCAGAGGAGCTATACAAAACCTTAACAGGTTCTTCTACTTTAAATGTTTTTCAAAAACTGATCGCACATTTTGATTTAGACAATGATCCAAACGAATTGGTTTTGCAAAAAAGAAAACGCTTTGTAAATTATTTTAACAATGATCCAACCTTGCATTTAGTAATCGGCGTGGAAGAAATTATTAAATACTTCCATGACAAAGGCTTAACGCTGGTCCTGGCCTCTTCCGCCTCCATGGGCAACATAGATCGCGTATTTGATCGTTTTAATTTGAATCAATATTTTACCGCTAAAATTAGTGGCGCTGACTTGGCAAAGTCTAAACCTTTTCCAGAAATTTTTGAAAAGGCAGCAATTTTAGGAAACGCCGATGTAAAAAATTGTATTGTTATAGAAGATTCGGACAACGGAATAAAAGCAGCGAATGATGCGGGCATCTTTGTTTTTGGCTATAGAAATCCAATGGCTGCAGACCAGACTTTAGAAAAGGCAGATCGGATTATTACGGAGTTTGAGGAGCTAAAGCAATATATTTAGGGCTGAATCGGCAGGTTATCATAAACGCTATTGTTATTCAAAACCAGTTAAAAGTACGAGAATGATTTTAGAACCTGTCACGTCTTTAGCGTGAGTGATCAAATTATACTCGTCCAAAACGAAAATAGCCAAGGTCTACTGACCTCGGCTATTCCATTTATTTTACAGCTAATACACTGTGTAATGATCCATAATTAGTCATTAATTCCGATATTTCCCTGAGCTACAATGGTAGCCAAATCATTCGCGCTGAAATGAACATTCACGTACCCGTCAAATATACTTAACGACTGAAAGTTTATTGCAGTTCCATTATCAAGCGTTCTTAAGCTCGTTCTACTGATACCCGTAGTTCCGTCAACCGGATTAAAAGAAACAGCGATCGGCCCACCAGTTGCAGCATCATTGTCATGGATATGTGCGGGGTGCATACCACCATCCGGCGTACCATCCAGTTCTATTGTAGCCAGTACGGTTCCATCCACTCTTTCCGCAAAAGTAATTTCTCCAGAGATACCCGGCGCATCTTTTTCGTCCAGATCAAATGTTTCTTCCTCACCAGTTAATTCGTTAGATCCGATGTCTCCCTGCGCTACAATGGTAGCAAGTTCTGTTGCACTAAGATGCACATTGATGTACGCATTTGAAGTCAAAACGTTGTTATAATTAAAGTCAGTACCATCATCTGCATTTCTTATTTCTGTTAAACTTTTTCCCGTAGTACCATCAACCGATGTGAGCGTAAGCAAAATACCGCCCGATTCTGCTGCACTGTTCATGTGAATGTGTGCAGGATGCAAGCCACCGTTTGGCGTACCATCGAGGCTAATTTCTGCGACTGCGTTTCCGCTCTTTCGTTCTCTGAAAGTCACTTCACCCGAAATCCCGTCAACTGCCCGTTCATCCAATTCGTAAGTTTTGGATTCTCCCGTTAGCTCATTTATACCTATATCTGCTTGTGCAACGATTACCTCAAGTTCCGTAGCTGACTTGTGTACGTTTACATAAGCATCAAGATTTTCAATCTGCGAAAAAACAATGGCGTTGCCACTATCGTCCTCATCGAAGATCGTTACACTGTTACCAGTTGCTCCCGCCACCGGCGTTAATGAAACAAGAATATCGCCACCAAGGGCTGCACTATTCATATGAATATGCGCAGGGTGCGTTTCACCATTATTTGTACCGCTTAAGGATATTACTGCCTGGATTTGACCATTGGTCAATTCGGTAAATTCTATATCACCACTGACATCAGAATCGGTTCTTTCTTCCAGATCGTATCTTACTGAATTTCCAGTTGTATTATTATCATCTTCATCATCTCCACAACTGGTTAAAGTAAATGCGGCAAAAGCCATGATTACCATTAAGTAACTAAATAGGTTCTTATTCATCTTCTTAAATTTTTATAATGTTAAAAATTAATTTTTTTAGGAACAAAAAATAAATAACTTGATCCAATTGCCTTCATCTTCTAAGTCTTTCTTCGTTATTCATTCCTTTCAACAGCCAATGATATCTTATGTTCAGTTTATTTTACATGGAATGATCTATTTTACAATGGATTTATTTGCCTGTAAAATGCAAAAACCGCTGGTAGCCAATTTAAAAATTACTCGTGAAATGTATTGCCTTTTTTAATTTTATCGTTTCAAAATATATCCAAATTAATACTTGGCCGTTATGAGGTTAAAATAAAATAAATTTTTGTATCTGGTCCAAACTAGCGGCTCGGCTTTGGGTTTCTCGTAATGAGGAAGTTGTGTTGTCGCAGCGTGCAAGTCTCAAATTTAGCGATCGGGACGGTTGAAGTTTAATAGCGAGAGTCGTCATGTTCACCGCTCGTTTAGACGTCTTGTCTAGAAACGGGCTTGTTTTTCGAGGTGCTAGGCTTTTTGTATCTGGACCGGAGGTCCAAACGAGCGGCTCGGCTTTGGGTGGCTCTATTTGAGAGAGTTGTGTTGTCGCAGCGGGTAAGTCTCAAATTTAGCGATTGGGACGGTTGAAGTTTAATAGCGAGAGTCGTCATGTTCACCGCTCGTTTAGACGGTTCTTGTATCTGGACCGGAGGTCCAAACTAGCGGCGAGCGGCTCGGCTTTAGGTGGTTCTATTTGAGGGTAGTTATTATCTTCAAACAAATACAAACCCTTGATCATTCCAGATTCCATCCAATAAATCAATTTCTAAATTACAGTTCATTTGATTTTTT
>Ga0209828_1002961_pt1 | contig 13451 bp, 6 predicted proteins | sample MaitaG_FD_187429 | JGI IMG/M metagenome (GOLD analysis project Ga0209828, IMG submission 187429) | Marine algal microbial communities from Maine, USA - Maine_Asex2 metaG (SPAdes) (version 2) | ecosystem: Host-associated > Algae > Red algae > Unclassified | place: Maine, USA | collected 2015-01-05 | reverse complement strand
GACACTAAAGCTCGCCGACATTTTTGTTTCACAGCCAGGAAAGGCTGGGGCATTACCATCTTCACTTATATTGTGATGATAGTCTCCGACAAACACGATGTCGATAGTATGGTCTCCTATGGCAAGAGTATCACTTTCTACTGAAGTCCCTAGCTCTCCATTAATATAAAATTCAAAGGTACCCGTATAGCCATTTATTTCTGTAATGTAATCTGATAATTGATATAAGGTAGGTTGATGAAAAGAACTTAATAGTCGACTCGTTTCAAGTTCTGGATAACTACAGATATTTGAAATAGTAATTGTATCATTTCCAAAATTACCAATGGGTTCTGGCCCGACAATCTGTATACGATACCCCGAATCATCGAGGTGGTCAAATGAAAATGAATGCGCATTATGATTTGCATTAAATGAAATCATATCGCCGATGTCGATGCCAGTTGGTATAGCATTTCCTGATACTGATTCGATGTTTAAAATTTCCCAGACATCATTAGGGTTTGAATCATTGATTAAAATCGTTTCAGTAAATGTACCGTCTTGTGCTCCATTAGCAGATTGATCATTGTTACAATTGCATGGACTTGATGCAACTATATAATTGCAGTCTAAACTGATTGTGATTTCTCCTATAAGGTCATTCAAATTTTCGTCTGTCACATACAGTAAATATGATTTATCTAATTCTGTATTGATATAATAAGATGCGTTTCCATTATAGAAAAAATCTAGACAAGATAAATTTCCACAGTCGGCTTCGAACAATGCCATTTCTGGATTTTGATTTTCTGAAGTCAATGAGATTTGGACACTTTCTCCTGTTCCAGTAAATGAATACCACAGGCCAGGTCCATAACTTTGTTGGAAGGAACAGATTTGAGGATCTTCGAGTGCAGTTGCAAATTGTAAGGAGTCTGTCACACTTGAGCCACAGAGCAATGTTGTGGGATTCACACAAAGATCGTTTGGTCTTGGTGCCTGACAAGAAACAGATAAGGTGAAATCGTCTCTTGAAAAATCTAGCGAGCTGACGAACAAGGAGTACGTCCCTGCAGGTAAATTTACAGTAAATGGGAATCCTCCAGAATTATATGAATTAGTCATCGATTCTACACAGTTAGTTGTATTGCAGACATCACTAAAAATATAGAGTGCTTTATCAAAATCACCTTCAATATTTAAATTGTAAACTTGGCTGCCATCCGATACAAAAGAATACCATACACCAGGATAATATAGAAGGTCTGCACCACAAAAGATGTTTTCAGAAGTGGCTAATGCCAATGATCCGGCGATCTCTTCGCCACATGTAATTGATGTAGCCCCGCTACACAGATCATTTTCAAGAGGATCATAGCAATTTACTTCAAAAGAAAACTCTCCATTTTGCTCAATGTATTCACCAGTCGTGACTCTTACTAAATATTGCACATTGGCATAGCCGAAGAACAAATTATTTGTGCTGAAATTTGATACATATAATGATTCAGCGCATTGACTGATCGCATCAATACACGAGCTTGTACTGTAAATACTTAGATTGATATCATTGGAAGAGCTGTACAAATATGTGAATTCAATAATTTCGTCGTTACCCGTAAAACTATACCATAGATCAGATTGGGTCGGATGGCTGACACAAGTAGTGTACTGCCCGTCGCTTCCAGCAAAGCTTGTATTTCCAATGATGATGTCTCCGCATGATATTGCCTGGGATGTCATACAATCATCATTCGTTTCTGGTACTTGACAACTCAGATCAAATGAAAACGATCCAAAATTATATTCAGTGAATACTCTAATTAAATAAGTAACTCCAGATTGGAAATAATAGGAGTTACTCTCATTTTCATAAATTGAAAAGTCAGATAAGCAGGTGTCATATTGATCACTACAATTACCTTCATATAACTCAAATTGAATCACTCCGCTTTCACTTCCATTGTAGTTAAATTCAAAAATTTGATTTGTTCCAGTTATGGTGTACCATAAATCTGGTTCGTTTTCTTCATAACAATTATTGTATTGATTATTATGAGATGCAATATCTGTATTGCCAGTGATCTCCATACCACAGCCAATGTCAATGGCTCCAGTGCAAGCGTCATTTATGACTGGATCTAAACAATTTATGTCAAATGAGAAATCTCCTTCATCTTGCGAATATCCAGTTGTAATCTGAAAGTAATAAACAACTCCAAGCTGTGTCATAAAGTTTAACTCTGCGCTTGATGTAATTTCTAATTCTTGCTGATATACGGCATTATCGCCGCAGCCTTGAGAAGAAATATTAATTTGAATCCGAGATGATTCCCCATAGTTGAAACCAAATTCTAATAGGTCTCCTGTACCAATAAATGTATACCAAACATCTGCTGTCGAATAACTATTTGGCGGCAGAGCAAATTCAGTGGACCCTGTAATTGTTTCATTACAATTCACAGCAATTGCTTGGTCGCAATTGTCGTTTGCAACAGGCTCCGTACAGTCTAATGTCAACGAAAATTCTCCTAAATCATATTGGTCAGATGTTATCGCTATCCAATAATTGACACCTGGTTCTGCATAAAAAATATCTGAGCTGTTCGTATATACTTCAGTAAAAATATAATCTCCGCAATTATCAATTGGACAAGAGTCAGGAAAGATATATATAAGCTTACTAAAACCTGGAGTATACAAAAGATCAAAATAATAAATCATTCCATCGCCTTCTAAGTAGTACCATAAATCTGATTCGATGAAGCTATTGTAACATCCAAGGTCAGAAATGCTATTTGTAGAAAATAATGAATTTTCAGTGATCATGTCACCACAATTTATTGGAATAGCATCCTCACAATTATTGTTCTCTAAAGGCTCAAGACAGTTTAATTCAAATTCAAATGAGCCAGAACTATTATAGCCCACTGTTACTCTAAAAAAATATTCAATGCCAATTATACTTTGGAAATATTTGCTTTCCCCGTTATTTAAATAAATGTTTTCATTGCATTCTTGGTAAGTACTAGAACAAGCTTCTTCATAAATATAAATATCGATGAGACCCGATTGACTAGATAATGAATGAAATTCGAAAATGTCTCCAGTACCGATAATCGAATACCACAAGTCATTGGAATCTTCTGTAATGCAGCCGTTAAAATTCATTGTGGATGTTGCTTGAGTCGTATTACTTGCTACCATGTCTCCACAATTAATTTCAATTGCATTTGCACAATCATCATTTGCTTGTGATGCTTGACAAGTCACATTAATTATCGCTTGAGCATTTCGTTCATCAGACATTCTGATTAAATAAACCGAGTCCATTTCTGCGAAAAATGTATAGGTAATGTTCTGATACAAACCTCCTGTTTGTGGACATTCTGATATTATGCTTTCACAATCAAAACTATATAAATTGATTGTTGTACTTGCAGGACTCACTGGATCATCAAAGCTCAATGTCACAAACTCATCAGTTCCAGTAATTGTATACCAAAGGTCAGGTGCAAATTCTGGGTAATCGTCACATCCATCATCGAATCCCATATTTGAGCTAGTTGTAAAATCAACATCAACGGCATCACCACAGTTGATTGGAATTGCGTTAGTACAATTATCATTGATTGCTGGTGTAAAACAATCTATTTGAAAATGATACTCAGGATCATTTTGTTGGTCGTATAATCTGATGAGATAACTTTTACCTGCTTCAGCTAAAAATGAATTCCAGAAGTCATTGGTTATATCAAAATTTTGAGTGCATGTGGAAAGATCTTCATCACAAGTCGCTTCAAAAATACTGATCGCTGTATAATGTGAATTGCCAAGGATATCGATAAATTGATAAATCATATCATCGCCAACTAGGCTAAACCAAACATCAGCATTAACGATATTATATGAGTTATCACATATATCAGCTTCATAATCAACAGTTGCTAAATCTAGTGACCCAGAATATTCAGAACCGCAAATTAACGGAATGGCATCTTCACAGAAATCGTTTTCAAAAGGCTCAGGACATGAATGACTAAATGTAAATTCTCCATTTTCATTTCCACAGCCATTAAAAACTCTGATGTAATAATCAATTCCATTACTTGCAAAAAAGCTTATGGCTTGGTCTCCGAATCCATCAAAGCTACCACCTAAAAAGTCATTAACTAAGTTTGAACAATCACCCGTGTATATGATAAAAGAGATTAGATCCGTTTCATTGGAAATCAAATCTAGTACATGAATATTGTCATCTCCATTTATAAAATACCAAAGATCATTTGCGCTTTCAGAAAAGCAAAAGTCATCATTTGAAGGGCTTGCATTTGTCGTGTTTCCTGTTATGATTTCACCACAAGATAAAGGAGAAGCGTTTTCACATTCATTATTAGGAGACAGGTCTAAGCAATTAACATCAAATGAAAAATCTCCAAAATCATTCATGTTTTGTCCCAATTGAATACTGATCAAATATTCTACATTGTTATCAGCTAAAATTGTAAATGAATCATCGGGACCGAATAAATTATATTCTTCGGGACATTCATTTGGCAGTATATTACAGTCATTGGAAATAAGAAACCGTATCAATGATTCTTCACTGCTTGAATTGTATACGAACTCTACAACCTTATCTTGGCCAGTAAAGCTATACCATAATGTCGGGGCATTTTGATTACCGCAATTATTATCTACAAATTCTATGGAAGCATCTGCTGTCGATCCGATGATTGTCTCAGAACAGTTAATAGGAGTCGCCATATCACAGGTGTTGTTTTCTGGAATATCTTGACAATGTAGATTAAATTCAAATTCTCCAAAAAAATCACCGCCATTTGCATCGTCGTCTATTTCAATTTTTATATAATATTGTTGGTTGGCTAAAGTTGGAAAATTAAAATACGGATTGTTAAAATTACCTTGTCCTATTCGAAATGAAAATAGGCAAGCACTGGGATCAATCGTACAGTTATCTTGGTAAATTTCAAATCGAATATATCGTTCAGCACTTTGAATAAATTCAAAATTCCACATTTGTCCATCTCCAACAAACTCATACCACAGATCTCGTTGTTCACTGAAGTAACACCCATTTATATCGCTAATAGTAGCTAAAGTGGTATTGCCATTTATTGTAGAATTACAACTCAGAGGAAGTGCAGTTTCACAGCTGTCTCCTGATACAGGGTCTGGGCATGATGTGCTAAATGAAATTTCACCAGGCATATCATCAACATCATACATATTTATTATATAATCCACTCCCGAACTTGTCAAAAATTGATAAGAGGGATTATTTGGGCTAAGATCAAAATTGTATTCGCACGATATATTATTACACGCGCCAGAATATACTTTTGTTGAAAAAAAGTTGTTATCGCTTCCAAGGTAGTTAATAGAATAAATCGAACCATCCCCAATTATTGTATACCAGACGTCAGGGAAGTTTGGATAGTCACAGCCATTAAAACTATCCAAAAAAGTAGCACCGCCTAAATCGACAGTGATTGTTTGGTCACAAGATAGTATTATAGCGTTTACACATTCATCATTAGCTGGCGCTTGACCATAAATTGAACTGCTAAGTAATAATAAAAATATAAAAAGTTGAACTCGACACATGTTATTTAGTTGTTTGTACTACAATATAGAAGCTAATTCTGAATTGACATAATATATTACAATAATCTTAATATGTATATTGTTCTTATATAATTAGTTCGATTATTAATTCTTTAAAAACTTGTGATCATGTACTATGCCTTGACATACCATCTCTGCGAAAACTATATAGAAAAAAGAACTGCTCATCGCAGCGATCATTTTAATTATATCCAAAACTATAAATCCAAAGGATATTTTTTAATGGGTGGAGCATTCGATCATCAAAAGTCTGCCTTAATTATTTTCACTGTAGATGATGAAAAAATAATTGAAAATTTTATAAAAGATGATCCTTATGTAATAAATGGAGTGGTCACATCATGGCATTTTGAAAAATGGAATATGGCAACAGGCGATGTTGTCTTAGCTTAGTCATTCAAATTCAAATTCAAAATCAAAATCAAAATCAAATTCTCAAAGTCTCATAGTCTCATAGTCTCACGTAGTACACATCCGTCTCATTGCGCGGAATACTTTTTGCTTCAAAACCATTCAATTGAGGAATCACTTCTACTAGATCAAAGACGGTGCAAGACTTGGGTAAACCTGTAAATACAAGTGTAAAGTGAGCAACTTTTCCTGGAGGGACTTGCTGCCAAGTCGGGTAATAGCTTATGTTTTCTGCAGTCACCAAATTGCTCCTGTGATCAGAGTGCTTGTCGAATAAATATGTTGTCGGCCATATGCGAACAAGCGTTCCGGTTGTAACAGTAGAATATAGCAAGCAATGAACAATCACTTGACCTTCTGTCTGGGTGAATGTTTTGAGTTCAGCAAGTAACTCTTCGCTGATATTGACTTTGGGTTTTGTAATGATTGATGGCATAGCGATTTTCTCGATTCGTCTGGGGTTAAAATTTAGAGATACTCTGCTAACATTAATTCCATTCGCTTTTTTAATTTTTGTTTTATCGATAGCGGTTTAATGATTTTGACAGATTCGCCATAAGAGAGGAAGGTGCTTTCTAGTTCATAATTTGGAATAATGTCAATGGTGAAGACACTCGAATCTTCCGAGGTCTTGATTTCTTTTTGAGAACTGTGGATGGCTTGAGTCCTGATATAATTGACCTGGCCTCCCAAAACTTCAAAGGTCACTAATATCTTTTTGGCATCTGGGTTTAGTGTGACACCGATGAGATCATTAAAGTAAGCATCTGGATTGAAGAATTCGTTTGGGATATAGTCTGACAAAGAATTCCTTATATCAGTTATCCGATCTAATCCATAGGTTCTCATGCCAGATTTGTCATGACTATAGGCATATAAATACCATCTATTCTTATACTCTTTTAATAAATAAGGACTGACTTTCGCAGCATATGATTGTCTATCAAACGGAGCATACTGTATGGTGATCGTTGATTCAGTTTTGATTGCATCATATAATTTGTCTAGCCAATCTTGACCAGGAATTTGTGTCGGTTGATCTAAGTGGACATATTGTTTTTCAGTACCCATAGATTCATATACAAGCAATTCCATTTTCTGGATTATGTTTTCAATACCATTGAGATATGTGAAGCCAGTATATTGACGGATGAGATTAATCATTTGTTTGAGCTGATCTCGATCCGATTTGTTAATTGGTGACTCTGTGATAGAGTAGGATCGATTGGTGTAGTAATAGCTTTTCTCTTTTCGATCATATTCTATAGGAGCAAAATATCCGAGAGCCTTATCGTTTCGCATATTTTGAATGTCACCTTTTATCGTCCTTTCGGACAATGTAGTTTTCTCCTCCATGATGCTTTCTATCTCATTTGTACAAGCTTCTGCTAGAGTTTGCCAGTTCCATTGACCGTCGACATTTCTGAGACATCTGTCAATCACTCTGTAGCGAATCAATGCGTGTTTGTTTGTTGCCATTGTAATTTATATCATGCAAATATACTGCACGATGAGAGATATTATTGCATCAAAATCGATTAAAATGAATTATCAGACAATATTTGAACTCTCAATTTACTTCTTAAGCGTAGGTGTTTTAATGTACATATTTTTAAAAGTTTACCTGACTGTACAAACTTTTAAAAACTCATAATATACTACGTTTCGTTTATCATTAGGCTTTCAGATTTTCATAATCTCAATAATAAAGTTAGAAACATGATGATATAGTTAGCTATAGAAACCAGCTTAAAGGATACCTATTATTATCTGCCTCTGTATTTTCCTATAAAATAATGACTTGTTCATATAATTGTGCCTTGATTAGGCATAAAATCACATGGCTTTTTTGCATTTTCACGATACTTGCGGCACCTACTCACACATTAGTTTCATCGACCTTATCTAAATATGAAGATTTATATCATAATATTATTTTTATTAATCAGCGGTTTAATTTTAGGAGCCTGTGCAAGTGCCAATAAGAAGGAAGAGAGCATAGCTCCAATTCTTGGTCCGTCCCATTATGCACAGCAATCATTTAATGAGGATTTTGAATTGACTTGGAATACTCAGAAAACTCATTGCCTCATTGCTAAGTCTATAGAGATTAATAAAGGTTTTCCATATAAGACCATATATTTTGAGATCTATGACATGAATACAGATACCATAGTTTACAAAGATAAATTAGTGCAAGCCCAATTATCCTGGCTCAGTGATTCTGAAATAAAAATTTCTCAGTTACCAGGTCGACCGAAAGATGGTCGCTCAAAGATTAAAATTTACATATTGAACATTCCAAATTTTGATAAATCATATCTAAAATAGAGGAGTATGAAAGGACTTATTTTATTACTGTTTCCAGTATTATTTTTCTCTTGTCAAGAAAAAAATCATTCTATTGATAAGCGTGATATGTCAACACTGAGTCATGACTCTGATCAGGCTCAGTCAAAATTAAAGGACATTAAGAAAATGGGACCTGGAAAATATGCTGCTTACCATACTGCTATTCGCACAAGGACTGACAAGCCCGGTGTAGGATATCCCTTAAATTATAAATCTGAAGAATTACAAAAAGCGACTAAGAGATCAAAGCGATTAAAAAGTAAAAATCTGGAATGGACAGAAAGAGGCCCGGGAAATGTAGGTGGGCGCACCAGAGATATAATTTATGATCCTAGAGATTTGACATACAATACATGGATTGTCGGTTCTGCTGGCGGTGGTGTTTGGAAGACAGAAGATGGAGGTAAAAACTGGAAACATGTGACCGAAGAATTACCAAATTTATCCACGACAACTGTTGTCAGTTCAAAGGCTAATCTGGATGTCATTTATGTAGGGACAGGTGATGGGATATTTGGTGGAGGAATTGGGGGGAGCGGTATTTATAAATCAATTGATTATGGTGATTCATTTACTGTAGTTAGGAATACTGCTGATGATCCTAGATTTGCAAATATCACAAGAATGGCTGTGTCAGCAGACGATGAAAACATTATTTGGGCTTCTACGACTGTTTCATTTGATAGGGTTTCGGGGCCGCCTTCATCGTATATCATGAATTCAAGAGATGGTGGCGACACGTGGACGGAGCAGTTTTCTTCTCTAGAAAGAATTCAACAAATCGTCCTCGATCCAAAAAATGACTCTACTTTATATGCCAGTTCGAATGGTAATGGAATTTATAAAACAACGGACAGCGGAGCTACTTGGGATCTAGTATTTAATGCTTTGGCCTTTGATTTAGGGAGGATGGAAATAGCTGTTTCTCCCAGCAATCCGAATGTTGTTTATTTCGCTGCTGAAAGTTTTAAAGCGAGATTATTTAAATCTAATGACGGTGGAATAAATTGGTTTGAAATTGTAAACCTTGAAGGCTTATTAGGGAATTGGATGGGCGAGCAAGGATGGTATGACAATACGGTAGCTGTGCATCCATTTGATGAAAGCTCTGTCTTCGTCGGAGGCGCTGGACCTATACTGAACATTTTTACTGACGGTGAAATACTGACCTTGCCTAATTTTGAGGTGGAAAATGAAACAGATTTTTTAATAAATCAAGGCTTGCTTATTTCGGCAGAAAATAAGGCCATTGGTATTACGGATTCAAATCTACTACCAATAGAAGAATATATCGAAATAGAATTAAATTTTGGATCGGGAGTGTCTTCTGCATATGTTTTTTCTAATGATGAAGATGATTTTAGCTTTACTGGCCGGGCACCAATACCTGTCACAGCTTTAGATGAAGACGGAAATAAATATACGCTAGCAATTATAGATTCTAATGAATCTGGGAGATGGGATGAAAATGAAGAGAGTGAAGATTTGGCAAGAGAGGACATTATTATCTACAAAATTCAGGATACGGCAGAAGCGATTGTTCATTTAGAAGAGGGTAAGGTATTCGAAGATGCGATGTACTTTTTTTCTCCAGTTTTACAAGAAGGCATTAATCCAAATCTCATCTTTAAAGGGACAGTAAATATTAAGCAAAAGATTCGTAATGTACGGGACTCATCATTCAAACCGATCGCAGATGGTTACTCTGAATATTTCGATAATTTTCCAGATGTGGGATCAAAGGGCGTACATGTCGATCATCATAATTTGGTAATGATTCCAATAGACAGTGCATCTAATTCTTTTTATATCCTAAATGCCAATGATGGTGGAGTTGCATTTTCAAAAGATGGTGGAGAAAGCTTTGTTCAAACCGGTAGTACATTTGCAATAGATGATACTTCTTTGAAAGGATATAACACTTCCCAATTTTATGGTCTCGATAAGATGAATGGTTCTGACCGATATATCGGAGGGACACAGGACAATGGTAGTTGGGTCTCTGGGGAAGATCCTGATGAAGCATCTTCTTGGAATAGTGCACCCAGTGGTGATGGTTTTGAAGCTGCATGGCACTACACAGATTCAAATCTTTTGTTAGAATCGTCTCAATTTAATAATATATTCAAGAGTTACGATGGTGGTGAGACCTGGTCATTTATTCCCTTACCGGAAAGTGAAGGACCATTTGTGACAAGAATAGCAAACTCTAAGCAAGAGCCTGATTTCGTCTGTATGATTAGCTCTGTCGGCATTTTAAAGTCTTTTGATTTTGGTGAAAGCTGGGATCCGGTAGTGATGCCAAATGAATGGTTCTTTGACGGTTTTGGGGCGCCGGTAGAGATTTCGGTAGCATCACCTCTAGTTGTATGGACTGGTTCAACTTCTAGTACAATAGCAGTCTCTAATGATGCCGCTTCATCTTTTAAAAATGCTAGTGATTATCCTTTGACAGAGCAAGGTAGATTAACAGGACTAGCTACACATCCGACCAATTCTAATAAAGCTTATGCCTTATATTCAAAACATGATTTGCCTAAAATACTAATGACAGATGACCTAGGTCAGACTTGGACAGATCTGTCAGGATTCGAAACAGAAAGGAAAGAAAGTCAAAATGGATTTCCAAATGTAGCGACGACCAGTCTTTTAGTCATGCCATACGATACTACTATTATTTGGGCTGGTACCGAAATAGGTCTTTTTGAATCTATTGATAATGGACGATCATGGCACTATGCAAATAATGGACTTCCGCCAGTGAGTATCTGGGAAATGAAGATTGTAAATGACGAAGTGATTTTAGCTACTCATGGTAGAGGGATTTGGTCCGTCTCAATTCCTGAGCTTGACGGATATGAACCGATTGAGTCTGTGAGGCTTCCAGGAATAGGAATTGATTATACATTTGCTAGTGATGTCAATGGAAATTTTAATTTAAAATCAAGCTATGATTCGACACGTATTTTTTTAAAAATCCCGAGTAAACCGAGAGCAATTCTTATTGAAACATTGGGCTTTAATGATGAAGTCTCTACTAAAAATTTCAATTATGATTTTGCAGAATATGTAAAAGGTGATGTCATTATAGAAGCATCATTAATTATTGAATCTTTTGTAGATGGAAAGTCTTTATCAGTATCAAGAACTATTGAATTATTTGAAATAAATGATGTGGTCATTTATCCATATGATAATCAATTAGAAGAAATGGAATCGAGTTTTGCAAAACTCAATTTCACAGAATCATTGGTCGGAGATCTCAATACAAATGGACTTCAATCCCCTCATCCTTATGCGCCGAATTCAAGATACATAGCTATTCTACAAGATCCAATTGTTATTCATGACCTTAGAGACACGTTTAGTTTTGATGAAATCGTATTGGTAGAAGCCGGTGCTTCTGAAGATCCTGATTCTGATTTATTTTGGGACTATGTACAAATGTCTGCTACAAATAATAGAGGGAAAGAATGGAAACGTTTAGAGAGGTATGATGCACAGGCAAACGCGCTTTGGCAAGATTATGATATCGCTCGTGTCGACCCAAATTTAATTGTAAATCGCCAGTTAGATTTATCTCAGTTTAATGTAAATGACACCTTATATTTTAGATTCGAACTCGTGACTGATCCCGGTGCAGAAGGTTGGGGATGGTATGTCGATAATATTAAATATGGTGAAATAAATACTGCGGTAGATGATGTTGATTTTGATATTTTTGAAATGCGCTTATCTCCAAATCCCGCCACTGATATATCGATATTAGAATTATCTCTACATGAAAAAGGTAGAGTAAGTGTACAACTGTTTGACCTAAGTGGAAAACTAGTGATGGATGTTTACGATGATATTTTATTTAAAGGAGTCAATATTATACAAGCAGATATCTCGAATCTGGATGCAGGTATGTACTTGACTGTCATCTCAAGCAAAAATCAGAAGAGAAGTATTAAATTTATAAAGCAGTAGATGGGAATAAGGACTATGGTGATTGAAGAGATTGTGGTGATAGAAAGACTATAGAGCTTCTTAGGATTATAGAGATTGCTGTTATTTCTTTTTATTCTTTGCAAAAGGCAGAATAAAACGTAGGGATTTTTAACACATAAGACAGGTGAAAGATTTATTTATTTGAATTGTTTATAAAACATTTAAGGGTAATCATTATAGAAATGACACGATACAATGAGAATTGAAACAGTTGTTATGGTGAAGTGATATATATTCACGTGTTATGTATGATTAGAAAATGAAAATAGAAATTGTATATAGAGATTTGTATGAATCTAGTGGTCAATTGTTTATTAAACAAATGACAAATGAATTTAACTATTGCCTACTAGGTTATGGTGATGTGATGAGGAAGCATTTAAGTAATGAAACAGATTTAGGAAAACAAATCAAAGCATACATAGACAAAGGCGAACTAATACCAGATGAATTAACTTTTGAAGCAATTAAATATGAATTAATTGAATTGGACTGTGAAAATATCTTGCTTAAGAGCTATCCTAAAAATAAGGAACAGGTAAAGTTATTCAAAGAGTATTGTTCCAATATGAACATTAAATTAAAAAGAGCTTGGTATATGAAAGGTTTAAATATTATGAGCAACCTTGAAAAAGTACCAAAATACTCTCAAATGGCAGCTAAGTATAAATCCCATGAACATATCAAACTAAGTTCAGAAAGAAGTAAAACCTTAAACGAAAAAGCAATTGAAGAATTAAGACAATACTGTGATATCACAATATTTGAAAGCGAATCACACGGAATCAACTACAAAGAAGATGAGCAAAGAATAAAAGTAACCATACATAACACACGGTGAGGACGATCATAGGCTATCGCCTACGACGCCTACCGCAATAACGTTATTTTATTTGTGCCATGTGTCAATTTTCATTTGGATAGTTGGATGTTTCGGCTTTATATGATAGATGTTGGTGAGAAGGAGAGGAAGTCCAATGAAGGATACAGCGACATTGTGGACATAGGCTTGAGCAAAATTTTCGACGAAGGTGCTCATTATAAAATACTATAGCTCATTTATG
>Ga0209828_1002957_pt1 | contig 13468 bp, 11 predicted proteins | sample MaitaG_FD_187429 | JGI IMG/M metagenome (GOLD analysis project Ga0209828, IMG submission 187429) | Marine algal microbial communities from Maine, USA - Maine_Asex2 metaG (SPAdes) (version 2) | ecosystem: Host-associated > Algae > Red algae > Unclassified | place: Maine, USA | collected 2015-01-05 | reverse complement strand
GTGCTGCCGCACCCCCGGTGATGATGCTGACGACATTCGATGATGAGCAGATCCTGTGGGCCGCACTCGATGCGGGGGCCGCAGGATTCGTCTTGAAGGATGCCTCGGCGGACGAACTGATCCGCGCAACACGGGTCGTTGCCGGCGGAGGTGCCTGGATCGATCCTGAAGTGGCCGGTCGCCTTATCGCGGGGCAGCGTCGTCTTTTGCCTGGCGATCCCTCTGAAGCGAAGGTGATTGCCACCTTGACCGAGCGTGAACGAGAGGTGCTCGTGTTGATGGCCAAGGGTTGTCTTAACAGCGAGATCGCCGCGCTCCTTGGTGTCGGTGAGGCAACTGTCAAGACTCATGTCTCGAACCTGTTCGGCAAGCTCGGTGCGCGAGACCGTGCGGCGGCCATCGTCTTCGCCTACGAGAGTGGCTTTGTTTCCACAGGCCTCGTCGGTGGTACGTCAACCTGATTTGAAGTGCCCGTCAGAGAAAGGCGTTGCCGTTCATTGCCTGGCGATAGAGTGCCATCACGAATAGTCCGTACCCAAGGGTGATGATCATCACCCGGATGCCGGTAGACATGCCGGTAGAGTTATCGCTTGCGGGGGACAGCGACGGCCAGCGAAGCAAGGCGAACAAGGGAATGAACTGCATGGCGTGCAGGGCGAAGAAATGTGCAACCCTGAGATCGCCACCGTCTCTCGACCAGCCGAGCAACGGAATCCCGGCAGCATCCGATCGAGTACCACCGATCCAGTGCGAGTCCATCGACGACAATTGCCCCGCAATATAGACGGTGAGAACGAAGCTAGCCACGAGCCCGGCAGGTATTGCGAGGCACATGGTCGGTGACAAGGTGTCGATCTTCAACGGCGAATTCGCCCGTTCCCTGGCCGCTGGCTTGCGACTCTGCAAGAGCAGCAGAGCCGCGTAGAAGAGGGTGGCGGACGTCAGGATGACTGCCAGCACGCCCATGAGCGGATACAGAGGTGCGAGAACGGCGTGGTCGCGGTTGAAGTGCGAGGGTTCGCCCAGTGCGGCCGCTGCGCTGAGCCAGATCAGCTCGATAATCGTGCTGCTCAGCAAGACGACAAGATAAGCCTTGTACCACCATTGGCTTTTCGTCTCCTGTGCGACCCAGCCTGCATACCAGGCGAGGGTGCCGAAATAGACGGCTACGGCGATATGGAACTTCACGGGCTTTGTCCAGACGCTGATGCCTGCGATCGAGCGATCGTCGAAAGCGCCTAGCGCCAGCAGGGCTGGAACGCAGGCAATCGCCAGCAGCGCGCTTGTCGCGAGCGTCCGTTCGCGCGCAAACCACTGGCGAAAGAACCTTGCGTGCCAGCTGTGCGATGGGCCTGTGCGCGTGACGATCGGTGGCGGCGATGTGTTCATGCCGATACGGTACGGCGTTCGCCGATGCGACGGATCAGGCTGGCGCGGGATATCTTCTCCAACCAGGGGGGGAGAACAGTGACGTTGACGAGCTCCCGGTCCATTGTTGTACCACCGGGAATCGTCATCCAGGTGAGGGCCACTGCTATCACCGGACCAGGAATGTAGCGCACACAGTGTCTTCATGTCACTATATTGTGTACACGATGTATTCTTAACGGAGAGCTTGGCATGGCTGCAACACGATCCCGTCGGGGTGGCCGTCAGGCCATGCGCGCGAGCCGCTTGAAGCGCGACGACGCCATGCTTCCGCAGCTCGAGCGTCAGCTCAAGCCTGTCGAGCCGATGAGCGAAGAGCAGGTGCTCAAGGTCGATGACGCGTCCATGAGCATTCTCGAGGAGGTCGGTGTCGTGTTCCGCGATCCGATCGCGCTCGAAGACTGGCGCAAGGCGGGGGCGAAGGTGGACGGCGAGCGCGTCTATTTCGATCGCGGTCACGTGCGTGAGCTGATCGCGTCGATTCCGTCGAGTTTCCGTCTGCATGCGCGCGACCCGGCCAAGTCCGTGACGATCGGTGACGGTCACTCGATCTTTGTGCCGATGACTGGTGCGCCCTACGTTCGCGATCTCGATGATGTACGGCGTCTGCCGACGCTTGACGATCTCGCCAACTTCCACCGCCTGGCGCACTTGTCGCCGGCGCTCAATTCCAGCGCCCACCATATCGTCGAGCCGATGGATCATCCGGTGCCGTGGCGGCATCTGCGCATCACGTTTTCGTCGATGAAACACTCGGACAAGACGTTCATGGGGATGACCACGTCGGGCCGGAACGGCGAAGACGTCATGGACATGTGCGCGATTCTCTTCGGTGCGGATTTCATGGAGGAGAACGCCGTGACAGTCGGCAACTGCAATGGCAACTCGCCGCTTGTCTGGGACGAGACGATGCTCGGTGCGATGCGTGCGTTCGTGCGCCGTCGGCAACCGGTGCTGTGCTCGCCGTTCGTGCTCGGCGGGGCGAACACGCCGGCATCGACCGTACCGGCCGTGGCCCAGTTGAACGCCGAGGCCCTCTCGGCGCTCGCCTACACGCAGCTCATCAGGAAGGGCGCGCCGGCGATCTACGGACACTATCTCGCGACTGTCTCGATGCAGTCCGGTGCGCCGATGGCCGGTACGCCGGAGATCTCGCTGATGAACTACATGATCGGGCAGATGGCGCGCTACTACGACGTTCCGTGGCGGACTTCGGGGCTGCTCGGTGGAGCCAAGACCTTCGATGCGCAGTCGGGCTACGAGAGCGCCATGACGATGATGGCGACGCTGCACGCGGGCGCCGATTACATCTGGCATTCAGCGGGCTGGAACGAGGCGGGCTTGCACTGTTCGATGGCGAAATTTGTCGTCGACGCCGAGGTTGCTGCCATGGGCCATCGCATGGCGTCGGGCTTGCGTTGGGACGACTTCGACGAGGCGCTCGCGGCGGTGCGCGATATCGGGCCGGGTGGTCACTACCTCGGCCATCCGCATACGCTTGCGAACTTTGAACGCGCCTTCTTCATGCCGAAGCTGTTCGACAACTCCTCGTTCGAGCAATGGCAGGCGGATGGTGCGCACGAGATTACCGCCCGAGCGCTGGCCTTCGCGCGTGCCGAGATCGACCGCTTCGAGGAGCCCGCCCTCGATCCGGCAAAGAACGAGGAGCTGCTCGACTACATTGCGCGGCGTGAGCGTGAGATTCCCGCTGAAGGGGGTCTCAACGAAACGCATTGAGCGTCTTTCAAACGCGCGCAGCGGTCGATGCGTTAGTCAAGTCGACGTTGTTGCCAGGTCGATGTGGGAGTCAGATCGATGTTGAAGCCAGGTCGACGCGGTCCTCAAGCATCGGGCGCAAGCGGATCGGTGCGCACGAAGATATCCGCCTGGCTGCGCGAGAGTTCCCAGTGGGCGAGTGTGACTGCGACGACGCGCTCCTCGTCGCCCTGCTCGATTGCCCCGATCATCTCGTCGTGCTGCTGCACGGCGCGCACGAGCCGGTCCCCGCGCTCGGCATTGCGCTTCTGATAGAAGGTCTGCGCGATGCGCGAGTGATCGATCAGGAGTCGCCGGAGCATCGGCAGCAGGTACTGATTGTCCGCCATCTCGCCGATCACGGCGTGAAAGCGTTCGTTGTGGCTGACGAGATCGTCGACGCGACCGGCACGGGCAGCCTGTGCGAACGAGCGCTGCGCTTTCTTGAGCTCGCGAAGCGAGGCCGGTTCGGCGTTCTGGACCGCGAGCCGGGCCACCATGGAGTAGATGGCTGGTGCCGTCCTGAAGAAATCGCGCAGCATCTTGTGGTTCATCGACGAGACGGAAGCGCCACGATTGTCGACGATGTCTACATACCCCTCGCCCGCGAGCTGCCTGAGAATATCGCGAAGCGGGGTCCGGGAGATGCCGTATTCCTCGCTGATGCGCGTCTCGTCGAGGTTCATGCCGGGAGGCAACTCGAGTGTCAGCACACGGCGCTTCAGGTCGGCGTAAACCTCCTTGCGGTTGACGATCGCCATGCTCTTGTCGATGAAGTCGGGGTCGCGGCGGGAGTCGCTCGCGTCTCGAAACTAGCACGTCGTGGGTGCGTGTCGCGAGGCAGCGGCCGCGTTGTTCGAGCGATGTGCAGCCTCATCGACGGCACGCTAATGTATGCTGGAAGTATACAATGTGCAGTGCGGCCGCCCTTGTCCGTTCAGGTCGGGCACGGGCGACCGCGGTATCTGATCACCACAACCGAGTCATCGTCGTGTCATACGTGGTTTCCACCGCCGGGTGCGTCCGGTGAAACTCGAAGGTATCTACACGCCTCTCGTCACGCCGTGGGCGGCCGACGGGAGCGTGAATCGCGATGCCCTCGCGGAGCTGATCGATACCCTGATCGACGCCGGCGTGCACGGCTTGATCTCCGGGGGCTCTACGGGGGAGAACTACGCGCAGACACTCGAGGAACGCATCGACATCGCCCGTTTCACGAAGGAGCGCGTCGGCAACCGACTGCCGGTCATCGTCGGCACCGGAACGCTCCGTACCGAGGACTCGATCGCGATCGCAGCGGCGGCGCGCGACATGGGAGCGACCGCCATCCTTCTCGGCACGCCGCCGTACTCGGTGCCCACCGAGCGCGAGAATGCGCTGAATGCGCTCGCGATCGATCGCGCGGCAAACTTGCCGATCATTCTCTACAACTACCCCGGCCGGATGGGGGTCTCGATGGGCCAGGAGTTCCTCGATCGAGTCGCCCGCTCCAGCAATGTCTGCGGCATCAAGGAGAGTTCGGGCGACATCAATCGAGTGCACCTGCTGGCGCGCGACTATCCACACGTGCAGATGAGCTGCGGCATGGACGATCAGGCGCTCGAGTTCTTTGCCTGGGGTGCGCGGAGCTGGATCTGCGCCGGGTCGAATTTCCTGCCGCGTGAGCATATCGATCTGTACGAAGCCTGTGCGCAGCGTGGCGACTTTACCGTCGGGCGGGCGATCATGATGGCGATGCTGCCGTTGATGGACGTGCTGGAGCAGGGTGGCAAGTTCATCCAGTGCGTCAAATACGGGCTCGAGAGGAAAGGTGTCCAGACTGGCGGGGTACGTTCACCGCTGAAGGGGCTCGACAAGGACGAGCGGCGGCGCATGGATCGCGTCGTCGACGTCCTCGAGACCACCGTGGCCGGCCTTCGGGAGACAAGGCGATGACCCGTTTGCTCACCCACACCGAGTACGCGGCGATCGCGAGCTCGCTGCAACTCCCGACGAACGCCTGGATCGACGGTCGTTTTCGTCCAGCGATCGGCGGCAAGACGTTCGCGACGCTGAACCCGGCGTCGGACACACATCTCGCGGACGTGGCCGCCTGCGATGGTCGTGATGTCGATCTTGCGATCGTGAAAGCGCGCGAGGCTTTCACAGATGGTCGCTGGAGCCGCTTGCCTCCCACGATGCGCAAGGGCGTGCTCCTCGATCTCGCGCGCAGGCTCGAGCGGCGTTCACGCGAGTTTGCCGTGATGGAGAGCCTCGACAGTGGCAAGACGATCCTCGACTGCGAGACGGTCGACCTGCCCGACGCGATCGGCTGTCTGCGCTGGCACGCCGAGGCGATCGACAAGCTCTACGACGAAGTGAGCCCAGCCTCCGACGATCACATCGCGATGATCCTCAGAGAACCCATCGGCGTGGTCGGGCTGGTGCTGCCATGGAACTTCCCGCTGCTGATGCTCGCCTGGAAGCTTGGACCGGCTCTCGCCTCCGGTTGTTCGGTCATCGTCAAGCCCGCCGAAGAGACTTCGCTGACCGCGCTTGCGCTCGCCGAGATCGCCGCCGAGGCGGGTCTTCCCGCCGGGGTGCTGAACGTGCTGCCCGGCAGTGGCCCTGACGTCGGCGAGCCGCTCGGTCGGCACGCCGATGTCGACATGGTCTCGTTCACCGGCTCCACCGAGACGGGACGTCGCTTCCTCGGGTACGCCGCCGAGTCGAATATCAACGAGGTCGTTCTCGAGATGGGTGGCAAGAATCCGTGCATCGTCATGGAGGACGCCGAGCCACTCGACAGGGTTGCTGCTCATGTCGTTGCCGGTGCCTTCTGGAACATGGGCGAGAATTGCTCGGCGATCTCCCGGCTGATCGTGCACCGCGACGTCGTCGATGCGCTGCTTGCGCGCATCGTCGCCCACCTGCGCGAGTGGCCACTCGGCGATCCTCTTGACCCGGCCACACGCGTGGGGCCGCTCGTCTCGAAGGCGCATTTCGACAAAGTCTCTGCCCACCTTGCCCAGCTCCCTGCCGAGCGGCTGATCGTCGGCGGGGAGAGTGTCGACGGACGCTGGATACAACCGACCGTCGTGCACGCCGCAGCACCGGACGAGTCGCTCTTGCGCGACGAGATCTTTGGCCCGGTACTGGCAGTGATCACGGTCGGTGGTTTCGACGAAGCGCTGCGCATCGCCAACGACACGCCTTACGGACTCACCGCCTCGCTGTTCACCTCGAACGTGAAGCGGGCGATCCGCGGCGCGCGAATACTGCAGGCCGGGACCGTGACCATCAACAGTTTCGGGGAAGGTGACGCGTCGACGCCGTTCGGCGGTTACGGGCTGTCGGGGTTCGGTGGACGCGACAAGTCACTGCACGCGCACGAGCAGTACACACGGTTGAAGACGCTGTGGGTCGATCTGGCTGACGATCTCGGGGATGCCGTCGATTGAACGGTTTCGTCGCGCGCCGACTGCCACGAAATACGGGGCCTGCCGGTTGGAATCAACTGCTGCCGCCTCCGCCTCAGGCGGAACTACTTGACGGGAAACAGACCGCCGACTTCGCGATCGTCGGGGCGGGCTTCGCAGGCCTTTCGGCCGCGCGACGTCTGGCGAAGAACGTCCCTGGGGCGTCGATCGCCGTGCTCGAGGCCGGGCGGGTCGCCGAGGGACCGGCCGGGCGCAACTCCGGCTTCATGATCGACTTGCCCCACGACCTGGCCTCCGATGACTATGCCGGTGGATCGCCCGAGGCGGATCGTTCGCAGACGGCTGCGAACCGCCTCGCAATCGCGTTCGGCGCCGAGCTCGCCGCGGAATACAAGTTCGACGTCTCGACGTTCGACCCTCGCGGCAAGCTGAATGCAGCATCGACCCCTGGCGGAGACCGCGCGAACGGCGACTACGCCGTGTATCTCGAGCGGCTTGGCGAACCGCACGAGAAGTTCGACGCGGCTGCCATGCTCGAGCTGACGGGCACCCGCTGGTACACGAGTGGCGTGTTCACACCCGGTACCGTGATGCTGCAGCCAGCCGCCTATGTGCGTGGACTTGCCGACGGCATGCGGTGCGACACCGACGCGAACGTGACCGTTCACGAGAACAGCCCCGTGCGCGAGCTCGTCCGCGAAGGCAGCTGCTGGCGGCTCAAGAGCGATCGCGGCAGCGTCTCTGCTGCACGTGTGATCCTCGCCGTGAACGGTCACGCCGAAAGCTTCGGTTTCTTCCGGCGGCAGTTGATTCACCTGGTGACCTACGCCTCGATGACCGCGCGCTTTCCGCGCGATGCGTTGCCGGGCCAGCCGATCTGGGGCGCGACGCCGTCCGATCCGATGGGCACCACCGTCAGGCGTATCGAGGACGGGGCGCAGAGCCGTATCGTCGTGCGCACGCGCTTCGTCAACGATCCGGGCATGGGCGGCGGTGAAGCGTCCGCCGAGCACACCTGGCGACTACACAACCGGCGCTTCCGGGAGCGATTTCCAACGCTCGACGGCATCGACATGCCGTTGCGCTGGGGCGGGCACCTTTGCCTGAGCCGGAATGGCGTCGCTGCTCACGGCGAGATTGAATCCGGTCTCTTTGCTGCCGTCTGCCAGAATGGACTCGGCACCACCAAGGGGACGCTTGCGGGCATGTCGGCGGCTGACCTGGCCGTGGGTATCGAGAGTGAGGCAACTCGCGCAATGCTTGCGGAAGCGCCACCGCAGCCTCTGCCTCCCGAACCGTTCGCCTCCGTGGGTATCGGCGCGGCGCTCGCCTGGAAGCAGTGGCGCGCCGGACGGGAATGACGCTCGTGAATCGCTACGGGGGATGTGCAAGGTCGCTGCCAGGGAGAATCCCGAGGCGTTCCGGCTGAAGCTTGGACAGATCCATCCGGCTGGCCGGACCGGAAAACCCGAGGAGGTTGCGGCAATCGTGGCATTTCTCGCCGCCGCCGAGAGCGGGTTCATCACCGGCCAGGTCTACACGGTGGACGGCGGTCGAACGGCGAAACTCAGCTTGCCATGACGCGGGCAAGCGCATCGGCCGTCAACACCATTAGCTTGCCTTGTCGAACGCGGGCCAAGGTTCGTGCCTCGCCTGACGCTGCGCTTGTCGCCAGAACGATGAGAGCGGTTTCGCCGACGTCGCTCCTGTCCGTAACCCGGCGCAGAACCGCTATCCTCTGGATCGATCGGACAGCAGTCCGGCACACCCTCCACGTCAGCCGACGACGCAAGCATGGCCCAAGCTCCCGAGGGAAAGCGTCCCGACAACGTCCTTCTTGGGGTAGGCACAATTGTCGGCACAGTGTTCGCGCTCTCGCTGGGAGACGCCCTGATCAAGTCGCTCGGTGGCGGCGGCACGATGGGGTTATGGCAGCTCTTCGCGGTGCGCTCGCTGTTGGCGATACCGGTCTTGCTTGTCGGCGCGTTCTTGCTCGTCCCACGCGAACGTCTCGTTCCCCAGTCGATCCGGTGGATCGGTTTGCGAGCGGCGCTGCTGACGGCGATGTGGATCGCCTACTACGCTGCCCTCCCGCTGCTGCCACTTGCCGTCGCCGCAGCGGCGTACTACACGCTGCCGCTCTTCATCGTGGCCTTCGCTGCGCGCTACGGTGGCGAGATCGTCGGTCGAATGCAGTGGGCTGGCGTAGTACTGGGCTTCTTCGGCATCCTGCTCGTCCTCGCGCCTGGCACCGAGGCGTTCGAGTGGGCAGCCTTGCTACCGCTGCTGTCCGCCGTGTTCTACGCCGCGGCCATGGTCCTCACACGCACGCATTGCCGCGACGAGCATCCCGCGACCCTCGCACTCGCACTCAACGCAATGTTCATTCTCGTCGGGGTTGCAGGCCTGCTAGTTGGACTCCTGTCGCCCGTTGACGTGACGGGGTTTCTCTCGCCGGACTGGACGGCGATGAGCGTGACGGCGTGGCGCTCGATCGCGATCCTCGCCGGCTTGATTCTCGTGGCCTCGTTAGGGACGGCCGTCGCCTATCAGGTAGCCCCGGCTTCCACGGTGGGCACGTTCGACTTCGCCTACGTGGGCTTCGCGCTCATCTGGGGAGTGGTGTTCTTCGGAGAGCGACCAGATGCCATGGCACTCAGCGGAATCGGGCTGATCATCGTTGCCGGCGTGCTCGCGGTGCAGAGGCCGACACGGAGCTGAAGGGCGATCGCTGCACGATCGTCACAACCATCAGTCGATAATTCCGATGCTAGAATTCGTTGCTGATACTTGGTACCGGACCTGCCGTGCAGATTGCCTCGCAGACGATTCGTTCTGCACGGACCGGTGTGCTGATGATGGCAGTCGCGATGCTGTCGATACCGCTCGTTGACGGGCTCGCCAAGTATCTGAGTGCGGATTTCTCGCCGCTATTCATCAGCTGGGCTCGCTACGCGGTTGCCAGCTGCCTGATCGTGCCTGTCGCTCTTCTCCGTCATGGCCGAGCCATCTTCCCGGTGTCGGACCTGAAGGCGCACACTTTCCGCACGGTGTGTCTGGTCAGCGCGATGACACTGTATTTCCTGGCACTGGCGCGAATTCCGATGGCGACCGCCACGGCTGCGTTCTTCATCAGTCCCATTCTGGCCACCGTGCTGGCGATTGTCGTGTCGAAAGAACGAATCACGTGGGCCAAGTGCATTTCTCTTCTGCTCGGACTGGGCGGAATGCTGCTGATCGCCAAACCTGGAACCTCACTGCAAGCCGGCGTAGGGTTGGCTGTCGCGGCCGGGGTCGCATTCGCGATCTACCTGGTTGCCACCCGACTGGCTTCGAGCAATACCGCTCCGATCAAGACCCTCACGTTTCAATGTCTCGTCGGGTCGTTACTGTTGTTCCCGCAGGCCCTGTGGACCTGGACAATACCGACCGCCGAGTTCTACGTTCTGTTCGGAATGCTCGGCATAGTTTCGGTCGGAAGTCATCTTCTGTCGATCGCAGCGTTTCGATACGCCGAAACGTCGATTCTCGCACCCTTGGTGTATCTGGAGCTGGTGGGTGCGGTAATCATCGGTTATCTGGTCTTCGACGACCTCCCCGGACTCTCGATCTGGGCCGGGGCTCTGATGATTGTTCTGGGCGGTCTGATCGTGACGATGTTCGCTCAGGACCAGACGTGATTGGTGATCTCGCCTCTCGGGGCGTCGACGGTCAATTCACCCGTCGCCAGCCGAGGGGCGCTACTTCCGACTAACATGGACACGAACTAACCGACGCTGACAGGCGCGAGCGACATGCTTGCGGATCGCCGCGAAGCAAGCTGGGCTCGATCAATGACACGGAAGCGGGCGCGTCAAACGGGCGAAGGACAGGTAGCGCCCCTCGGCAAACCGATGGCCCTTGTCAATCTCGGCGCACAAGCGGGGATCGTCATAGAACGCGTTGGCGACCCGTAGCACACCGAGGTCGGTGGCGCTCCAGTCGTGAGACTTGCCTTTCGGGTTCGCGATGACGAAAGTGATCGCCTTGAGGAGCAGGGGTTCCCCGTCCTCTGCAGGCAACGTGTAGAGCAGGTTGTTTCCCCGTCGACTGAGCGCTTCGGCATGGTAGATCAGATGGCTCGTGGTAGTGATCTGATAGGCGTACGCGCGGTCGGAATCCAGAAGGTATGTGCCCTTGCAACCGGTACTACCGCGGCGTAGCTCGTTCGGAATGCCGCCGTGCGACTGGATACCGAAGACGTCGCAAGCGCTGTCGCCCCGCCAGTCGCCGCCGATGATCCTGAGCTGGGATTGGAGGTGTGCCTGCATTGCCTGTGCTGGCGTCAGTGAGCGTGGCAGTGGCATCACTTCCTCAAGTGTCATCACGCTGTCTGACAGGTAGTGTCCGATCGACCAGCTGGCAAACGCCGCTGCTGTGCCCCAGTTATTCTTGCGTGTGCGAGCGATGGCCGCGGTCAATGGATAGATCTCCTTCCCGAGCCACGATTGAAGATCGCGTTTGTCCGCGACGCTCCAGCCAGGGTAGGCCTCGAGAAGCAGGGCGGAATCGATCAGCGACGGTACGAGCAGACTGACGTCGAGCGCACACTGATTAGAACCGTCGTAGCGTTTCTCGCCTTCGACCGTATCGAATCCCGAAGAGTCGGTGAAGTCGAGCAGGACCGATCTCGCCTCCTGCGCGAAACTCTCGTCGCGGGTCAACACATGAGCAAGGACCAGTGCGTAAAGCGTCTGCCCGACGTCGGGGAGGACAAGTTCCTCGTCCAGTCTGCTCACTTGCGCGCATCGTTTCGCGTACGTGTCGTCGCCGCTGATTCTCCCTTCGAATCGTGAGCCCACCTTGCCGTGGGTCCAACCTCGTTCGGCTATGAGAAGAAGCTCATCGACATTGCCTTGATGGGGCTGTGCCCCTAGACGGGCAAGTTCACCGATAGCGTCGAGTTCACGAAACGATATCTGCAGGCCCTGTACATCTTCTGTGCCCGTGTCGGCACCCGCTCCGGGATGAGCTTCGGTCCTGTCGACGGCTGTCTCAGAAATGGCCTTGTCGCTGTCGGCCGCGCGTGTCGTCAGCGTGCTCGGCAACAGGAAGCCAAGCAGAATTCCCAGGAGCAATCCGAACGCGAAACGAGCCGCTATCGCGCGGCTCCGGATCAGGCTTTGTCCGTGCCGTGCCGATGGAGCGGCCAACACACGTCTCAGGTGGTTTTCGCGCCGCATCCGGCGTAGTGATCGCATGATTCTGTTGCCGCAAGATTCAGACCCGGCGCCCATGACGTTGGCGGCCAAGGTGGCGCGTTTCCGGAGGCCTTGCCGGCCGGCAGTATCGCATTGTCCGTGCCGGACATAGACAGCTCTGATGACGCTTTCCGGAACAAGTGCTGTCTGCCGTGTTTCGGCGTGACAGCGATGAAAGACTGAACGGCTTCTCCGGCAAAAGGCGTGTCGATGCGTCGGCGTTCACGGAAGTCTCTGGAGTTCTTGCCGCTACCTCTGTTCCGCAAATGCCCGCGGATTCCATAGAGATGGCCTGTGTTTCACAAACGTCCGTCAGCACTCGCTCACCTGGAGCCTGCTGCCAGCCTTCGCTTGTCGCGTCTGTCCGCGCTCGAGGCGTTCTCCAGGGCCCTGCTCGTCGGCATCGTGCCGTTGATTGCGATGGATATCTTTGGCAACAAGGAACGCGTTGCGCAGGTCTATCTGGTCGCCGCCATCCTGACGACGTTCGCGACCTTGAACGTCGCCACCCTCGAACGTCTGTTAAGGCGCCGGCGGGTCGTGATGCTTGCGGCCGTCCTGATCATTCTCGCCATGCTCATGTTGGCAAGTCATCACGAAACCTTGTTGCCGATCGGTATCGGCCTGCGTGCGGCGGCGGCGTCGCTGTTCACGGTCTGCCTTTCCTTGTACATCATGGATCACATCGGCAAGCCCGGCCTGATCCGGGCCGAATCGAGGCGACTGCAGCACATGGGTGGTGTCTGGGTGATCGGTCCCGTGCTCGGCAGCTGGCTATTCTCGCACTCACATCTGTCGGTTCCGTTCATCATTTCAGGCTTGTCGGCCCTGCTGCTGCTCGTCTACTTCCTGCGACTGCGCTTTGGTAACGATGAGGTCGTCGTGCGGGCTCGCTCGACCGCTTCTCATCCGCTCAAGGCGGTGATCCGATACTGGGCCCAGGCCCGACTGCGCGTCGCCTACGGCATCGTCATCAGCCGTTCGTGCTTCTGGGTAGCGATGTATGTGTATGGACCCATTTACGTGATCGAGGCCGGCTTGCCTGGCTGGGTTGCCGGGGCCATGCTTTCCGGGGTCAGCATCCTCCTGTTCATGAGCCCGTTGATAGCCAGACTCTCGGACCGGGTCGGGGCGCGCGAGGTCATCGTCATCGGGCTCCTGATAACAGGTTGCAGCACGATGGCCCTGGGTGTGCTCGGCGAGCCACAACCCTACGGACTGATCTTCTGGATCTCCGGCGCAATAGGGGGCGTTCTGCTCGATGTACTGGGCAACATTCCGTTCATGCGCATGGTGGATCCTGACGATCGGATCGCGATGGCGGGGGTATTCTCCACCTGGCGGGAGGGATCTGAACTTGTCACCCCGCTGCTGGTGACGCTGGTTTTGGGGCTCGCCTTGCCGTTCGTGGTGTTCTATGCGTTGCTCGGCATATTGCACTTTCTGGCAGCGGCATCGACCTTGCGTTTGCCGCGGCGGCTCTGACCGGGGTACATGAGCAGGGCTATCGCTCTTCGAAGTAGCTGAAATATAAGACAATCTTGCGTCGGCGTGCGGTTGAACTATCTTCATTGGCCGCATCCTAGTATTTATTGACGCCCGCCGCCGTGAGCAACCTCCTCCTCA
>Ga0209828_1002954_pt1 | contig 13473 bp, 10 predicted proteins | sample MaitaG_FD_187429 | JGI IMG/M metagenome (GOLD analysis project Ga0209828, IMG submission 187429) | Marine algal microbial communities from Maine, USA - Maine_Asex2 metaG (SPAdes) (version 2) | ecosystem: Host-associated > Algae > Red algae > Unclassified | place: Maine, USA | collected 2015-01-05 | reverse complement strand
CAGACCGCTTTATTTACAAGGGGTTTCGGCTACATCAAATAATGATTTAGTAGGAAATATTTTTGATGAAAAAAATAATACTAGTTGGAAAAGTAAAAAAGGAGCTGCTTCTGACGAAGGGATAATACTCCATTTTCAGAATAAAATTTTTATCCAAAAAATAGCTATCGAAGCTGCTCAAGGAAGTGGAATCGCAACAGTCAATGAATTAATTTTATATGGAGATGAGGTACCATCTGGAAAAGGGAAAATGGGGGAGTCTATTAAAATAGGAGATACTTACTCGTCGTTATTTATTCGTTTTGGGAAAACAAATAACACGACTGAAGTCAAGGTTGAGGACGAAGCAAAGAAAGGAATCGTTCGGAAATTTTCTAAATCTCATTCTATTGGGATTCAAAAAATCACCATGTGGGACGAAGATGGAAAAGAATATAAATTGATTTTTCCTCGAAAAATTGATGGAAAAATTATGGCTTCATCAACTTTGAAACCAACTCCAAAGTATGGTACATTTAATCTTTTTGACAATAAAAAAACAACTGCTTGGGTAGAAGGTGTGGATGGAAATGGTATCAATGAGCAACTTACTTTTGAATTGAGTGAAGCTGCAAATATTGATGCAATTCAAATTTGGAATGGTTATCAACGATCTCCTAATGTTTATAAAACGAATGCTCGACTCAAAGGATTTTCTCTTGGTGAAATAGGAGGGAAGGCTTACGAATATACTTTGCGAGATGATGATGCAGCGCAAAAAATTGATCTTCAAGTTCCTTTGAAAAATAGTTTTGAGTTGAAAATAAATAATGCTTACGATGGAAGTAAATATCAGGATTTGGCGATAAGTGAAATGTTGTTTTTTGAAAATGGAAGACCATTGCAATTAAAAGTGCGAGTAAATTCCACCAATAATGATTTGGCTAAAAAAACAAAAGGAACAAATCTAGCACCACTTCTAGATACTCGGATTGCGAATGAAATGGATTATAGACCTTCTGGTTTTTACTCAGATCGGTCAATTATCTTGCGATCAGATGGAACGTTCTCCATGTACTTAATGGAGAAACTTTATGCGGAAACAGAAGGTGGTGATGCCGAAACATTTGAGTCAATGGCAGCAAATGGAACTTGGGAAATTCAAAGCGCGAATGCAACCAAATCAATCATCAAATTGACTGGAAAGATGATTGACTTAACTGCTGCTCTTGCGGCACAAAAAGGGAATAATGAACAGGCCGAAATAGTGCAAGTTTTTACAGATAAATTAACGATTGAAAATAATTTAATTAGAGGAGTGCAGGTTTTGGATGAGATTGTGATTCGTTGATTAATATTCAATGAGAAGGGCTGTTAGCACTCAAAGCGCTAACAGCCCTGTTCAATTTAATATCAAAAAATATTTATTCTGATTTAAAATCAAGCACTTCCATATCGAAAACCAAGTTAGCATTTGCTGGAATAACATCTCCAACTGCTCGATCTCCATAAGCTAATCCAGAAGGAATAATAAATTTTCCTTTCCCTCCTTTTCCCAACATACGAACAGCTTCTTGCCATCCTTTGATTACTTGAGCAGGTTTGAATTTAAGCGGCTCATCTCTATCGAAAGAAGAGTCAAATTTTTTACCATTAAGCAAAGTACCTGTATAGTGAGCGGTAACATTAGATTCTGAACTAGGTCTTTCTAATCCTGCTCCCGCTTCTTCGATTACATAATAAATGCCGCTGGAGGTGAAATTGCCTTTAAGTTTATTGGCTTTCGCAAATTTGATGATTTTATTTCGATCAATATCTGCTTGAGTTTGTGGAGATTCAACCATTGATGAATCCAAGTCTTTGGTAGATAGATAATTTTTATCTGTACAAGACATGATCGCCAAGCTGCTAAGAATCACTAAAGCAAAAAGAGTGTTAATTAGTGTTTTCATAAAAATGAATTTTATTTTTAAGTGAAAAAAAAGTCGAATGAAGTTTCGGGATTGGGAATCACAAAGAAAAGCATAATTTATAAATATAAGGAAAGATTAATCAAAATTGTTATTGAGTTACTAGCTTATTGAGTTATTTAGATAAGGGTTGTTTTTTCCCAAATTCCCTAACTTTTAATACCGATTAATTCAACTTCAAATTTTAAAACTGTATTTGGAGGAATCAGATTTCCAAAGCCTTCTTTTCCATAACATAATTTTGACGGAATGATAAACATAGCTTTCCCACCTGACTTCATTAATGGAAGTGCTTTTTTCCAACCATCATTCATTCTGCTCAGAGGATAAGTAAATGGTTTTTTTCCAGTCGTCGAATCAAATACTTTTCCATCCAAAAAAGTCCCATGGTAATTCGTAATGATCGTATTTTTAATGGTTGGATGATCTCCAATTCCTTCTTTGATGATCTGATAATAAATGCCATCAGGAGTTGATTCCATATCTAATTTATGATCAATGATATGATTAAGAATCAAGTTGCGATCTATTTCATTTTGGTTGGCAGGCTCCCCATAAAATTCATCCATAGTTTTATTAATTACTTGATCTTCAGAAATTGTTTTGGCAAAATTATTATTTGCAGTCGTCGAGGATTCCCATTCACAGGAACTGAATGTTAAAATAAAAAGAAGGGAAAGAATATTTCTCATGAGTGTTTTTTTGTATGTAGAGACAAGGCATGCCTTGTCTCTACGGCACGGGATGTGAATACTTTTATTGGGCAGCTCTAACTTTTGTCGTTTCTTGAATCCAACATTTTACTTTGAAAGTACTTCCTTCTTTGATATCAGGTCTAGAAAAAATATCTGCTTTGCTTGGCATATATTTTTCGTAACGTCCGATCAAATTATTGGCTTCACTACTTACACTTGAATCAATTCTTTTCGCTTCATTCCATTTGTCAATAGCTACCCAAGTAACGACTTGACTATCAAATCCAGTTCCAGGACCGCAAAGAGAACCACTAGAAGCATATAATTTCCCAATCAAAACTAAAGGTTCACCCCAGTTTGATTTATATTTCATGGCATCTTGAGCAGCAGCTCTCGCTTTAGAATATTGTCGAGTGTGTGCATAATGAATCTTGGCAATACGGAGCAAAAAGGTTGCTTTTTGTTCTGGATTGTCTGCGCTGCTAACATACCTCTCGTAGCATTCAATTGCTTTTGAAAATTGGTCATTTTCCAACGCTTCTTTTCCACAAAGAAGATCAGGATTAACCGTTCTACATTTACTTCGATAAGCATCTGCGAGTGCCACTAATTTTGGATTTTCTTTTTCACATCCTGATCGTTTTAATTTGCGATATAAATCTTCGATGACTTCACAATCGTCTGGATTCGATTCGTACGCTGAATAATGTTTGGTAATAAAATAATCGCAATCGTAAAATCCTTGACTGTTTTCATATCGATCAGAAAGTTCTAAAGTATATTGTTCTACTTGTGTCCAAGCGTTTTTTTCTTTTTTATTTATTGTATTTTCCACATTGTGTTTGACAATCTTATTGACATTTTCCATGACAGTCTTTGCATCTTCAATACCTATTTTCTCTTCAGAATACAATCGGTAATTGAGTGACGAAAGTGGAATAATCGTACTGACTCTTGACTCATTCCCGTCAGCTTCTACCGCAGTTTTGAGCATCGAATAAATCTCCTCATCAGTTACTCTATTTTTATATTTGTAGAAATATTCATACCCTTGCTTGCTCAGGTAATATGATTTTTTTTCGGGAAAACAGATGAGGGCTTTTTCATAAATCATTGCCATCGTATCGACATATTTTGCTTGCAAAATAGTGTCTGTTGTATTTTCGATAAAATCAGTATAAATTTTTAATCCATCTCGGAATACATAATCAATTCGACCATTAGTTTTAGGTGCATTTTGATAAACATCTTTCCAACGAGGATAAGCTTTTTTGAAATCTTTTTCTTTGATTCTATCTCGATAAAGATTGTAATTGTCGGTGACTCGATCCGCTTTTTCAATTCCTAATTCATCAAATCGGATACATCCATTTGGATCTAATTCTTTGACGATTTCTTTTTTGGGTTTAGTAGTGACGATAGGTTCTTTAACTTTTGGCGTACAGCTTGCCCAAAAGAAAAGACCTAAAAGTAGCATGGCTAAAAATGTATTACGTTTCATATTTTTGAATTTAATTTTGTACTAACGAAGCTCCTGCTTCGTGACTGGGCTATTGAACACGAAGCAGGAGCTTCGTTTGTACTTGTCAAATCTAAGTTAAACCTTCGACTTATTTTATAAAGATGAAAAAAAAATGGAGTTGGGTGTTTATTCTAAAAAGAAAACCCTGATTCTTTGTTCAAGAATCAGGGTTTTCAATATATTTTAGTTGTAAAACTTAAATTTTATTTAAATCTAACTTTTACTGATTCACCAATCCAACAACCTACTTTTGCCGATGCACCTTCATTGATTCCTCTGGAGAAACCATCTGCTTTTTCAGGACGAGATTGGTTATATTTTCCGATACGTTTTCCTGCTTCTTCTGCTACACTAGGATCAATACTTTTAGCATAACTATATTTATCAATAGCTGCTAAAATTGCCATTCGTTGATTCCAGTCATCTCCACATCGTCGAGCACTTGAAGCATACAAATCCCCAATCAACATAAATGGTCGTCCCCAGTTCGGTCTCGTTTTAGCTGCTTTTCGAGCAGTCGTTCGAGCCTTAGCATATTGCTTTAATTTACGTCCTTGCGTAGAAGCAATTCTGAAAAGGTAAGTAGCTTGCTTGTTTGGGTCAGTTTCGGAAGCGATAGCCTCTTCCCATTTTTCGATAGCAATTGTGTAATCACCAGCGTCATATCTCTGCTTGGCAACGAAGGCAGGATTATTTTTGTTAAAAGAATCTTGCGCATCTGCATTTGCAGCAGCAGCTAAGGTTTTATATTTCTCTTTCAACTCTATGATGAAAGGATCTTCATCGGTACATTTTCTTTTTTTCAATCTAGAGTAAACTGTTTTTACAATCGTCACATCATCTTTTCCTTCCTCATAATCAGACATATAAATACTTTTGAAGTACTCACAATCAAAGATTTCACTTTCTACTTTTTTAAACTCTTTGTTCATTCTAATTTTATACTTCGTATATAATTTAGAAACTTGACGAGCTCTTTTTTCTTTCTTTGCTTTTTCTTCAGTTTTATACTGCTCTGCTAATTCTTCTTGTTTGATGGTATTATCATCAGCAATTTCATTCAATAAATCATGAACTTTTCTAGCTTCTTCAGCAGGAACAGTTCCAGCTTTGAACAATGCTACAACTGAAGCTGCATAAGGATGTAATGCTTTATAAGTAATATCCTTACCACCCATTTCTACTGCTTCTTTAGCGACAGCATAGATTTCAGCAGGAGGACTTTTTACCGTTTTAAACATATCTTCAGCTTGACGAGCTTTCTGATCTGCAATTTTAGCTTTTAATCCTGCGTCATCTTTAGCACCTTTTACTACAACTTTTTTAGTTTGAAGGCATTCGATGCATTGCTCATGTAGTGCTATAATTCTAGCATGATTAGCAGCTTTTTTCGTAGCATCTGTTTCCTTTTTATTTGCTTCTTTCAAAAGTTTGATACCATCCCAAAACGGAGAAATTCTTTTTCCATCAGCAGCAGGAGCTACTGCCATTAATTTTTCCCAAGCTACCATGGCAGCTTCATAATTTTTTTCTTTAAGGTGATCTTTGTAAATCTGGTAATTAGATTCAGCCGTTTCTTTTTCAACAGAACCTGCTTCTAAATCTTTCCAAGTTGTACATTGACCAATTGATGTGTTTGAAATTGAAAAACTTACTGCCAAGAGCAGCGCCAACTTCATAAATTTTCGTAAATCTTTCATTTTTAATTAAATTTTCGTTTGAAAAACCAAGTATTATCGTTTAATGTAAATCCTAAATTCATTTTGAAATATGTTCTTCTCAATGCATCTTCTAGTCCGATCTGCCCTACTTCAAAGGCTAAATTGACAAACGATTTTTTACCCTGCGGTAAAATGACTGGAAGACCAAATCCAACCGTTGCCCCGTATTTTAAAAGTTGATCATCTTGTACTGATCTTGGGTCTTGACTATAAAAAGCTCCGAATCTATAACGTACCTTTTTCAAATATTTATTGTACGATCTTGCGTCAGGGATATATTCTCCACCAAATCCTACTCTCCATACGTTTACATTTTCTCTGCCAGGATCTGATGCTGCTACTAAATCATTAAGATATTCCGACCAAGATTGATATTTGAAATCTATTCCTAATCTCGTTTTATTGACTTTAGTGTACATCAATCCTATTGCTACCTCTCCAGGCAAATAACCTGTGTTCTCTGTAGTCTCTGATCCTGAGACGGATAAAATAGTGTCAAGGACACCAATTGCTGGGTTTCGAGTTGACCAAAATCTATTTCGAGTTAAATTATATTTGTTTCGAGAATTTCCAGAAAGACCAATAGTTATAAATTCTGTTGGGATATTAGAATCTTCTTTGGTGGCTAACACATGATCATATTGTACCCCAAGATTCCAAGTAAATCCTCCAACCAAAAAGTCATCGGTAAAATAATTATCATTAGAAAATTGAAGATCGGGGAAGGTTGCAATCTTATCATTTTCAATTTTTCCAAAGAAATATCCTAAGTTTATTCCTGCCGAAAAGTTTTTAATATTAACGGCATTTCCCCACATCACTTTATACGTTCCACCTGACCCTTGATATAAGAAATTCACGGATGTTAAGGTATCACCAATCGTTTGCTCTGTTAAGTTTTGAATATTATAATTTACATTGGAATAAGGTAATAGCGTAAAATTCATGCCCCAACGAACCTTCTTCTTTTTTTGGTCCAGTACTTCATTTATAGGGTTTTTTAGCGGGAAACCTAAAGATAAATATCTCAGGTTACCATTCCAAGTTTTCAATTGTTCATTTTGTCCCGTAGCATCTGTTAAGACATTATATTCCGAATATAAGCCCACTTCGAAGGCTGCTTCTCGTAGTCGAGCTAGTGATGCAGGATTAGCAATATTCATGTGGTAGCCATCATGAAATGCCGCACCTAATCCACCCATTCCTCCTTGAGCTGCGAAGAACTGGTCAGTCAAATCTCCAATGCCTAATCGAGAGTAAGGAGAGTTATCTTTTGGCTGCGCAAATGCTGTCAATGCTGTTGCCAAAATGATGACAAATCCAAAAAAAGTTTTATTCCAAAAGTTGGACATTATAGTTTAATATTTTGTTTAGTCCACGTAGAACTAAATTGTTATGTACAAAAATATGGTTCTCAAAATGTTTCGCAAGCGCATTAGAATCGCCCCCGGTTAAAATTATGTTAATCTTTCCAAAAGTTGTTTCGTAAGCGTTAATAAAGCCTTGAATTTCCATTACCGTACCCATTTGACCACCTACTCGAAGCGAAGATTCGGTATCATTTCCAATAAATTTCTTCGAATTTTTTTGCTTGACCAAAGGTAAATTTGCAGTAAAAACATCCATCGCCTTAAATCTCATTCGTATTCCAGGTGAAATTCCACCGCCTAAATAATTACCTTTTGCATCCATAAAATCATAAGTAATGCAAGTTCCAGCATCAATTACGAGGGTATTCTGTTTGGGAAAAATATCAAAAGCTGCAACTGCGCCAGCTAATCGATCTCTTCCAAGTGTGGCAGGTGTTTTATACTTATTGGTAATAGGTAGATGCGTTTTATGACTCAATCGGATGTAAAAGTATTTTTTTTGTAAAAAATTCTCTACCGCTTGACTGACACTTGCAGTACTAGAAAGTGCTGCGTTTTCTATTTTTCTATTTTTGACAAAAGATTTTACCGTTTTCAAATCACACTTTTCCCAAATTACTTTTTTTAATAATCGTTCACCTTTATATAAAGCGACTTTGGTGCGAGTGTTTCCGATGTCAAAAATTAAATTCATGTAGTGATATTTTTTGCTACTGACTTGGACTGACTATTATGACTTACTTATTTTATAATTCTTTTTTGTAAAATCCATAATGGGAGAGTCATAAAAAGTCAGTCCAAGTCTGTGGCAAAATCGTTAATGTTTAAAATGCCGAGTCCCAGTCATCACCATCGCCAATCCATTCTCATTACAAAACTCAACGCTCAAATTATCCTTAATGCTTCCACCAGGTTGAATCACCGCAGTAATTCCTGCTTCCTTTGCAATCTCCACACAATCAGGAAATGGAAAAAAAGCATCACTCGCCATCGCCGCACCTTGCAAGTCAAAACCAAAGTTTTTCGCTTTGGTAATTGCTTGACGAAGTGCATCTACTCTGGAAGTTTGCCCACAACCCATTCCGAGCAATTGATTGCCACGAGCTAGAACGATAGTATTTGATTTTAAATGCTTGCAACATTTCGCAGCAAAAAGTAAATCAGCTATTTCACTTTCTGTTGGTGCTTTTGTTGTCGCTACAGTTAAGTCGGTGGCAGTTTCAGTTTTCAAATCACCATCTTGCTGAACGACTCCGTTGAGTAAAGTTTTAAAAATGGTCTTCTTGACATTGAATTTTTTGATTTTTAATAAAACCCGTTTTTTCTTTTTACTTAATAATTCTAAAGCTTCAGGAGAAAAATCTGGCGCAATCAAAACTTCATAAAATAATTTATTGATTTCTTCCGCTGTCGCTAAATCAACTGTTGTATTGCAAATCAAAATTCCACCAAACGCAGAAACATTATCTGCCTCCAATGCTGCATGCCATGCTTCCAACAATGAATAACGAGTTGCGACTCCACAAGGGTTGGTATGTTTTAAAATCGCAAAAGTTGGCTCATCATTCTCGAACTCAGCCATCAGTTCCACCGCCGCATCAATATCTACTAAATTATTGTAACTCACTTTTTTACCGCCCAATGTCTCAAACACCTCATCAAATTTCCCAAAGAAAATACCTTGCTGATGTGGATTCTCTCCATATCTCAAAACCGTTGCATCTGAAAGACTTTGCTTAAAGGCATAAGTTTTCGTTTCGTCATCAGCAGCTTTCGCTTGATTGTCCGCATCGAAATAATTGAAAATCGTAGTATCGTAATGAGAAGAAATTTGGAAAGACCGACGCGCCAATTCTTTTCGGTCAGCCAAGTCAGTATGCCCTTGTTTTGTTTTTATCAAATCTAAAACCATGGCATACTCCGCTTGGGAAGGAACAACAACTACGTCTTTATAATTTTTTGCAGCAGCTCGAATCAAAGAAATTCCACCGATGTCAATTTTCTCGATAATGGTACTTTCGTCCGTCGTTTCTGCAACAGTTTTTTCAAAAGGATATAAATCAACAATCACCAAATCCAATTCTGGAATTTCATACTCCGCTAATTCTGCCAAGTGACCTTCCTCTCGTCGAGCCAAAATTCCTCCAAAAACTTTAGGATGTAAAGTCTTCACTCGACCATCCAAAATCGAAGGATAAGAGGTCGCACGTTCAACAGGAATCACTTCAATGCCCATTGCCTCAATTGCTTTTTGAGTTCCTCCAGTAGAATAAATATGCACACCAAGTGCATCCAATTCTCGAACAATCGGCTCAATACCTTCTTTGTGAAAAACAGAAATTAATGCGGATTTAATCTTTTTAGGCTCCATGGTATGTCTTTAAAATTGATTAATTTTTTAAAAATAAGGCACAAAAGTACGGATTTTAATGGTCAATGCTGAATGGTTAATGGTTAATTTTTCTAACTGTTAGCACCTAATGGTATTAACCATTCACCGTTAATCATTCACCATTATTTCAGAAACCTGACATTTTCAAAATAATCGGTTGCTAACAGATGATGAAAAAATCTACCTTGCAATTGTATTTAAGATTAAAGCTATCAATAAACCAAAATTAACAGTTAACCATTAATCATTATTAAAAAAGGCTTAACAACTAAAGCTGTGAATGAAAAACTAATTCTATTCAAAATTTATCTTTTGTCACATCACACTTAAAAACCAAACTCGATTTCCCGTAGCTTGACTCTCCGAGTCAGGTTGCGAAACGGGTGTTTTTTCAAGAATATTAAAATGGATTTTCTCAAAAAAAGAAAATGAATATTTTTTATAACAATAAGCACACGTTTCGGATATCTCTAGTTTTCCTAATTTTTATTTTTGGGGAAAATGCAATTTGCACAAACGTCGATAGCTGGAAAAATAAGTGATAAAGATACTGGCGAAGATATGATTAGTACAAATATTATTATTTCACAAAACGGGATTTTCATTGGAGGAGCAACAACTGATATTGATGGAAATTATAAGATAGAGATTGATTCGGGGAAATATGATATGGAAGTTTCTTATACAGGTTATCCTACTCAAAAAATAACTGGAATAGTTGTGATTGAAGGACAACCGACTAAAGTAGATGTTCAATTAAATGCTAGTTTGGAAAATGTATATTTTGATATAGTTGTAACTGGGATGACCATTCGAATTATTACACCATGGGATATGCTTCGTGGAATAAAAGTAATGGATAGTCAGATTCAGTATCTTCCAACTCGAAATATTTTTGAAATGTCAACTTTAGCTCCAGGAGTATCCTTCACACAATGAATCGAAAGTTTATGTGAATAATTGAATAACGTGCTTTTTCAAGTTGTACAATCAGGCTCCAATTTGCATTGTACACCTAATGTTTGAGCTTGAGCTGCATCGTGAGATGCGGCTTTTTTTGTTTAGCCACAGACGAGCACAGACTTAACTGACTGACGAAATAATACGATTAAGGAAGTCAGTAAAGTCAGGGAAATTCTGTGGCTAGAAATCTTACAACCATTTTGAACTCACCTCTCGTCGATTAGATAAGGCATATTTTTTAAACTAAAAAATTAAACCTATGAAAAAGTTTTATGCGATTCCTTGGATAATTTGTTTCCTCTTTATTCAAAATATAACAATACATTCCCAAACGTCCATAACTGGAAAAATTACTGATAAAGAAACTGGCGAGGAAATGATTTCGGCGAATATTGTAGTCTGGAAAAATGGCGTTTTTATTCAAGGCAAAACGACAGACATTGATGGTAATTATAGTATTGGAGTAGATGAAGGATCTTATGATTTGGAAATTTCATATACAGGATATGCTACTAAAAAGATTTCGGCAATTCTTGTTACTGGAGGTTATGCTAATGTTGTCGATGTGAAATTAAGTGCAGGAGGATATGATACTTGGGGAGGAGGATGTTTACTTTGGGGATGGGTAATTCCACTTATTCGTCAAGATGAAAACCCAAATAAATTAAAAATAACCTCCGAACAAATCAGAAATCTCCCAACCCGAAACATCAATCAAATATCATCTATGACTCCAGGAGTATCCTTTTCGCAATGATTCAAAATTTTTAAAAAAATCTCACAACCATTTCTAATTCACTTCTCGTCGATAAAGGAAAGCACATTTATTTAAACAAAAAATATAAATCTATGAAAAAGTTTTATGCAATTCCTTGGGTAATTTGTTTCCTCTTTTTTCAAATTATAACAATACATTCCCAAACTTCCATAACTGGGAAAATTACTGATAAAGAGACTGGCGAGGACCTGATTTCTGCAAATATCATTGTTAGTAAATCGGGCGTTTTTGTTGCTGGGGAAACCACAGATATTGATGGTAACTATAGTTTGCGAATTGATCCAGGAACTTATGATTTGAAAGTATCTTATACTGGTTATGTCGAGCACTTGGTCAAAAATGTAATTGCAAATGCAGGGCGAGCAACAAAAGTAGATGTACAACTAAGTTCGAGTGGAGCAATGCTTGAAGAAATCGCCGTTGTTGGTTATGGAACAACTTCAAGAAAGAGATCATCTTCAAATATAAAATCAACTTCAACTGGAAGTACAATAACGAGCGAACATATTCGTAACCTTCCAACTAGAGATATTTCAAAAGTAGCAGCAGCTACCGCAGGCGCATCAAGTTCAGATGATAGCGACGCAGTTACTATGAAAAGTTCTCGGAGTGCTGCTACTGATTACTACATTGATGGGAAAAGAGTAAAAGGAAAAAAAATGGCTAAGGATGCAAAAGTCTCGATCATTGAATCTGAAATAGAAGAAGCGTCTTTGGCTAAAGATTCAAGAATTTTAATTTTAAATAATAAATTTTTCGAATCCACCGATTACATTTTAAGAGATAAAATTGACCTTAAAAAGAATTTCTCCATGGTCGAATTGGATCCTGCGAAAGTTATTGTTTTGAAAAAAAATATGCCCACTCCTCCCAAAGCAGGTCAACTCACCGCTGCCGAATGGCGAGATGCAGATCATTGGAAAGTTTGGAAAAAGCAGCAAAAAGATAAAGATTATAAACAGGCAAAAAGTGATTGGAAATTTTATTTGACTAACCGATATGCTGTTTTGGTAAAAAATAAAAAAGGACAACCACTAGCAAATGTCGAAGTAGAATTGGTCAATGCGAAAAAAAATGTTCTTTGGAAAACTCGAACGGACAACGAAGGGAAAGCAGATTTGTGGGCAGGTATTTTCGATAGGAGAGAAGAGGCTAAGAATTTAAAAATCGTTGCAACTTACAATGGTAAAAAACACACCATCCGAAAAGCAAAACCTTTTAAAAAGATCAATAAAATAAAAATAAAAACTGATTGTAATTTATCAAATCGAGTGGACATAATGTTTGCTGTAGATGCAACGGGTTCGATGGGCGATGAAATTAATTACTTGAAATCCGAATTGCAAAATGTCATCGAGCGTGTGCAAAAGTCAGATGATGAATTAGATATTCGATTGGGTTCGGTTTTTTATCGAGATGTACGGGATGCTTATTTGACACAAGTGAGTACTTTGGATTCAGATATTTCGAAGACCGTTAATTTTATCAAAAAACAAAGTGCAGGCGGAGGAGGTGATTTTCCAGAAGCAGTAGATGCAGCATTGGAGGAGACTATTCAAAAACAAAACTGGAGCAAAGATGCGGTGGCAAGAATTGTTTTTTAGTACTCGATGCTCCTCCGCATATGCAAGAGGTGAATATTAATTCTTTGCAAAAATCCATTCGTATGGCTGCCGAAAAAGGAATCAAAATTATTCCAGTCACCGCAAGTGGAATTAATCGTTCGACGGAATATTTGATGAAGACGATGGCTTTGGCTACGACTGGAACTTATGTTTTTATCACCGATGATAGCGGAATAGGGAACTCACATTTGAAACCCAAAAACAAAGATTATGAAGTCGAGAAATTAAATGATTTGTTGGTTCGATTAATTGGAAAATATACCAATCGAGAATCTTGCGAAGAAATGGAGGAAGAAAACGAGGAACCAAATAATGAAATTCTTTTTGCGAATAATAATCAGAATTCTAATTCTACAACAACAATCATTAAAGAAGACAAATCTATTTTAAATAAAGTAAAATATTTCCCAAACCCAGCAACGGCAAGTGTAACATTACAATTACAAGAACCGATTTCC
>Ga0209828_1002947_pt1 | contig 13501 bp, 15 predicted proteins | sample MaitaG_FD_187429 | JGI IMG/M metagenome (GOLD analysis project Ga0209828, IMG submission 187429) | Marine algal microbial communities from Maine, USA - Maine_Asex2 metaG (SPAdes) (version 2) | ecosystem: Host-associated > Algae > Red algae > Unclassified | place: Maine, USA | collected 2015-01-05 | reverse complement strand
AATCTTGTCCAGAAATAGAAAAATAACTTATGCAAGAAAGTAATATAAAATAGAAAGCCTTATTCATAGAATTGCTGTATTTTCAGATGTTCTTAAAGTTAAGTCATTATTTGGTAATTATATGAATGGTAAAGTTGTCGAAGACTATTTGAGTAGTGATATTATCTTAGAATAGTTGATACTATAAAGTCAGTAGGATTATCTCGACCAAAAACTTAATATGTCATCAATATAAGTCAGTACTTTATAGATAAAAATCTATTAGGACACAATTGGGAGAATGATTCTGATGAGGAGATTATTAGGCGACTTACAGAAATTAAAGGCGTAGGGACATAGACTACGGAGATGATATTAATTTTTGAATTAAAGCGACCCGATATATTACCTGTCAAAGATCTGGCGATCCAGCAAGCTATAAGAACATTGTTCGGGATTACATCAGAGAAAAAAGCGCTTAATAATAAGATGTATACAATTGCAGAATCATGGAGACCATTTAGATCATATGCTACATTATATTTGTGGTCTTGGTATAGAAACCAAGAATTAATTAAAAACAGTATTAAAACCGCATAATGGTCGAAAGTAGATTAATCGGAAGGTATGATACGGGTGTTAAGGGACCTCTGGTTATTTGCTCTGGCGCTATGCATGGTAACGAACCCGCCGGAGTGAGAGCAATAGAACTTGTTCTGAAGATGCTTGATGTAGAACATATTAAGAATAGTAATTTTTCGTACAGAGGTAGATTCGTAGGTCTCATAGGTAATCTTCAAGCCTTTAATCTTAATAAAAGGTTTATATCAAAAGATATGAATCGACAGTTTGATTCTACTCGTATACATTTATTGAATAGTAAGGCTGGTCTTGATGCAGAGGATAAAGAGCTTTTAGATTTCTTGGATTTTGTCAAAGTAGAAATTGATGACTATAAACCTGAGAAACTAATTTTTTTAGACCTTCATACGACGTCTTCATTTGGAGGTATTTTCACAATATGCAATAACTTGCCATTAGATATTAGTATTGCTATAGGTCTACATGCACCTGTTGTATTGGGGATAATAGAAGGTCTATCGGGTACGACGATACATTATTTTAATACAGAGAATATGGGCGTCGATACTACATGTATTACCTTTGAGTCAGGTCAGCATGATGAGGTTAAATCTATTAATAGGGCAGTGGCAGGTATAATATGTCTACTGCGAGAAGTTAATGCGGTAAGACCCGATGATGTAGAAAATCACCATGAAATAATATTGCAATCTTATGCCGACGGCTTACCTAAATTGACAAAATTAGTTGACTACTTTAGTATAGGTGACAATGATAAATTTAAAATGAAGCCGGGGTATAAAAATTTTCAAAAAATTAAGAAAGGGGAACTACTTGCAACTAATAATGGTAATCATGTGTATGCAGAATATGAAGGCATGATCTTAATGCCGTTGTATCAGGATCAAGGAGAAGACGGATTTTTTATAGTACAAGAAATAAAAGTATCATGATATTAGAATCACATATAGATAGTTATCTGCAGTCATTAGAAGACAATGTCAATGATAGATTTCTTGAAGAAAAAGAGATGCTTGCTTACTTAGCCAGTGATAACTTTGATGTCCTTAATGATGGAGAAAGAAAAGTCATGTTTTTTTGTTGTGAAGTTATCTTCCATGCATATAAAAATTGTCACGGAGAATTTCCTGAATTAGATATGGACGCATTTTATATTAACGAAGAAAAGAACTGGACGATAAGAGAAAATGCATCTTCATGGGATGAATGTAAGGACACTTTTTTTAAAGAATCTGAAGAAGAAGATATGCTTGCTTTTGTAGAAGATATATTAGTAGATGATGAAGATGAAAGTATGACAGACATAGGCAAAGAGTTTATCTTTATCCTATGTATGTCATATGTAGATACGATTACTATGTAGAAGTAATCTTTATATCTTAATTATTTTTTTCTTAATGCTAATCTTCTGATCTACCAATTGTAGATAATATACACCTGAAGGATAGTTCTGTAGTTCTAATTTTAGATTGTAATTGTTTATACTCTCTACGCCAAGCTTGTAAGATCTACCTTGTATATCAGTGATTATAAGGTCATAATCTTTTGATAATGGCGTATTAGTTCTTAAGTAGAATATTCCAGATCCAGGATTAGGAAATACATTAGCTTCGAGTTCATCCTCATCATCGCTGATGGTTATAGAGTCATCTATTGTAATAATGACGACCTCAGAGTAAGCATACCCACAAGCGTTTTTATGACCCACTCGCAGATAATATAGGGATTCTCCAAGATTAGTGGGATTTATGACCACATCATTTTCTTCACTACCAATGACGACAAGATCCAAAGTACTAAAGGCTGTATCACTGGATACTTCAATTATATAATCACCAGAAAATGATCCCGCATCCCAGGTTACATTACTTATCTGGTCGTAATTAAGTGTCTTTCCAGAAATAGGATAGGTGACTATTGGTTTTTCTGAGCCATTTGATAAGTCCAGTTTGACTGTTGTAAAGAAAACTATGTTGTTATTATCTAAATTAATAAGTTGCACTAAAGCTAAGCCATCGTCTAGATCGGTCGGTGTTACCGATAGGGTCACCTTATTAGGATCATCGATATCTATAATAACTGAACTCGGAATAGTGTTGCCACTATTAATGCTAACTACTTTAATGTCACAATTAGGTATTGAAGTTCCAGAGTCCAGATATATGTCGGTCACAATTTCTGTTGCATAACAACCTGTCAAAATATTATTTTGAGGAACGATAATAGGTGCTATAGGATTGGAATAACAGACATCCATAGACCAACCTTGTAAAGTACCGCCATCATCGAAAGCTGAATCTGTAATGTTAAGATTCCAGTCACCTAAAGCGATAGTACCGTCGAATATATCTAAAGGCGAAGATGGCTTATAGATCTCACCACTTGTCGGAGGACACTCTATGGTGCTGATTTTAGATGCATCACTGAACCCAAGGTTGTAATCGTCATTAGCAAAACACTCACTATTAAATAACGTAGCATTTAACCCGTCTAATGACAATGATGTACTAAGGTCTCCTACGAAAGAATGCGTTCCACTTACGTTATTGATAACTAGATCTTCTACAGTAAATAGATATGGAAGATTAGTTGTAGCTATGATAGTAGAGGGATCATCAGAACTTATTTCTTTTACTTCACCTAAGTAGGATATGGTTGCACAAAAAATTTCAGAGGTACTGAAACTAAAAACAGGTGACCAGTCTGACTCGCCACAGGCATTAAATGACTTAGATCTCCAGTAGTATAGCTGATTTTCCTGAAGGTTGCTTGTGGTGTATTCATCTAATTCAATAATCTCATTTATAATTATATCAGTAAAATTTTCATCAGTAGATATCTGGAACTGATTCTGCGGTACATTACTTCTTTTTAGATTCAATGTTATAGAGAGAGGCAGATCCTCAGCACCGTCAGCAGGAGATAATAGCGTTGGGGTAGTTGCACTGCTATCATATAGGAAAATAGAAATAATTTCTTCTACGCGATTGCTTCCGTCATCTATACTTATTATAATATCAAATCTCGATTCACCTACGCTGCTTAGTTCTGAAAGTATAAGCCTATTTGGAACTGTAACCACATTGCTATCAAAATCAAAATTAGTAACGATACCAGCAGGAGCACCGACTACTTCATAATTAATGGGACCTTCAAAAACCCCATCGGCTATAAGTGGAATCTCTAAAGTATTCTGATCGGAACTACAAAGTTGATATTCTGTATTTTCAAGAATTAGTTTAAAACTGCATTCACGTCCTTGCATAGATACCAGATTAGTATTATCTGGATCTAACCATGGCTGTAAGCTAGTGCTTATAGTACCAGCACCTTCCCAAGAATAATTCATCCATCCGTAAGTATCGTATAGATCGTTACCACACGCGGCCAGGCCTCCAGTTAACTGACCTATTAACTCTCCTCTAGAATTAAAAATACCAGCACCGGAAGAGCCTCCTTCCGTTGTCCCTATGTCCCAGTCTTGTACAAGTATGTGTGTCGTATCAAATCCTACATTATCATACATAAGCCTATCAAAATCAAAGCTAATACGCTTCTCTTCTACTCCTGGGTGATGTATACATATAGATGTATCTGTCAGTTCCACTTGCCTGTTCCATCCAGAGAAATATAGATTCATTTCCGGATCTATCGGGTCGTCTAATTCTATTAAAGCGAAGTCAGAATTATTTAAACTTGCTCTGAGTTGTGACCCAGAATTAAATTGATTTCTGAGCCCGTTTCCTATACCTCCAGACTGGGACCCATTAGGTTGTCTACAAGTACTATTTTGATAATTCCAGTATATAACTACAGACGCAGCGTTGGTAGTCCTTATACCGCAGTGCTCAGCTGTCAGAAAGTATGGAGTGCAATCATTTCTGGCATTATTAATTAAGGTTCCACTACAAGCATCTATACCTCCGACTGTATATGCCCCTACTGACCTAATTATGTCTCTATATTCATCTACAAGTGGATAACCATCTTCGCTGCCACACTCTACGTCAATATTGCAAGAACCTGAAAATGATTTTTGGATATTTGTAAAATCATGATTTACTCTCGATAATTCTAATTTATAATCATCTAATTCCTCAGGCGATATCTGTAGTTCTATCACTACTTCTTGTCCAGTTATGAGAGGTGTCCAGTATTGCATATGCTCATCGTTATCAGACTTAGTGAGTGGTCCGATACTTTCTGTTTTATCTACATTGTATACAAAAAGCGATGCCGATGGTGGCAGATAGAATTTTGTAAAAGCAAGATTAATGCTGTGTGCATTAGGAGATACTATTCTTTGCCTCCATACCATCACATTATCTTGAGTTTGTTCCCATGTGCCATGTTTTTGAGGTATAATACTTACGTCTCTAGGCTCTGCAAATCTGAGTGCAGTACTTTGTTTTCCATTTGATTTGTAATATTTCTTTAGGGATACATTATCTAACGCAGGCAATCTTAGAGTCTCAACAGACTTAAGAGATGATACATTATCATCTATTTTAGCTTGACCGTAAGATGAAAGGCTAATAAATATAGTGGAAGCTATTAAAACTAAAGATCGCATGAATTACTATTTATGATCCTAAAATAAGGATTATTGGTTATTGTTGCTCAATTTATTTACATCAATCATTTTTACCAGACAAAAAGACGTAAATAACAAAGTATTAAGTAGTGGCTGTAAATTAATGCTCTAAAAATTGCAGAATAGTCGGAATACATATAAATTTGCCCACCGATCAAAAATGCTTCCTTAGCTCAGCTGGTTAGAGCATCTGACTGTTAATCAGAGGGTCCAAGGTTCGAGTCCTTGAGGAGGCGCTTTTTTTGGAAAAGGCTCAGTGTTTACTGGGCCTTTGTTATTTCTACAATGTACGTACCACTTATAGTTATAACGTATTAGATTATTATTGTTTAATTTTTATCCAAGTAGTTTTAAATTTAATTTTTTTATTCACTCACGTTTAATGCAAAAGCGATGAGGCTATATAACAAAGTCGACAGAAAAGTACTCAAGGAAGGCATAGAAAAGGACCCACGTCCTCGTATTACATTATCATTCTATAAGTATGCCCATATTCTAAATTCTCCTCTATTCAGAGACCATCTGTATATACTGCTGCAAGATATAGGTGTGCTTGGACGTATCTATGTATCATCAGAGGGTATTAATGCTCAGATATCAGTCTTAGAGGATAACTATAACTTATTAATAGAAGCGCTGGATACCATAACATTCCTATCTGGAGTTAGGTTAAATAGGGCCATAGAGGATAATGGAAAGTCATTCTACAAACTTAAGATCAAGTTGCGTAATAAGATCGTTGCTGACGGATTAGATGATAGTGGATTTGATGTGACTAACAAGGGTAAGCACCTTACCGCTGCAGAATTTAATTCATTAAGTGAATCTGAAGATTCTATCGTAATAGACATGCGTAATCACTATGAGAGTGAGGTAGGTCACTTTGAAGATGCAGTTATTCCAGATGTAGAGACATTCCGAGAAGCGCTTCCTCATGTAGAGAATATACTCAGTGGCAAGGAAGATAAGAATATCATTATGTATTGTACAGGAGGGATAAGATGCGAGAAAGCCAGTGCCTACTTTAAGCACAAAGGATTTGAGAATGTGTATCAACTTGAGGGTGGTATCATAGAGTACGCCCGTCAAGCGAAAAAACAAAATCTACCAAATAAATTTAAAGGTAAAAACTTCGTCTTTGATGATCGGTTAGGAGAAAAAATTAGTGATGATGTCATTTCTTCCTGCCACCAATGTGGCCAAGCTTCTGACAATCATAATAATTGTGCTAATGATGCTTGTCATATTTTATTTATACAATGTGACGCCTGTGGAAAGAAGTGGGAAGGCTGCTGCTCAGAGAAGTGCCGAGACTTTAATAAGTTGCCTGAAGATCAACAATCTGAGTTACGTAAGTCTTTAGAATTTAATGGTACTAAGTTTGGTAAAGGCCGCTATAAGGCACATCGCAAGAGCAACACTTTAGATATCGTATAGTATCATTGTTACCTACTCGAACTCGATAAGGATTTGAGCTTTATCGACTTTGTCTTGCTCATTGACATGGATCTTTTTTACAGTCCCGCTTCCTTTGGATTTTAGAACATTTTCCATTTTCATAGCTTCTAGTATAAGCAATGGATCATCTTTCTCCACCTGATCACCTACAGCGACTGATATATTAATAACTAATCCGGGCATCGGGGCCAGGACTTGTGATACATCCTCTTCTTTCTTGCTCTTAAGTCCGAGTTGATCTATGAGCTGATCTAAGCTATTTTTCAGTGATAGCTTTACTGGTACATCATTTATAGTAAGCTCATAAGATTTTGCCTTAGGGTCAAATGACTCTACTGATATATTGTAGATCGTATTTTTATATTCAGCAATGTAATGATCTCCTTTTTCTTCTATAATTCTGAATGAACTATCAGTAATTATATCATGCTCCTGTCCAGATGAGAATATTGCTTTAAGAGTAGTGCTATCCATAGTTGTTACTTTGAGCTTCTTGCTTGAGTACTGAGTATATAAGTCTCAAAAATCGTAAAGATAAGATATGTCATTAAGAATGGAACAAGAAAATATCTATCTGCGGGATCATTGACTTTGACATATATCATCATGAAGACAAATGACGCAACTATTTTTACAAAAACATTAATAATAATTACAGACAAGAAAAAGTTATTCTGTTGTGTCCTAAGTGCTCTCTCTACTATCCAGTATACAAATCCTGTAATTATTGTAAAAAGTATTACAGCATATCCGAGGACATCGATATAAGGCTTGATAGGTATAAGCCATACACAAGCATAGAATACGATAGCTGAAGTTAAAATGGAGGCGGTAATGTATTTCAGGAAGTGAGTTATCTTCATTCTGCTTTATCCTTTATCAAGATGATATATAGTCTATACATGAAAGCTGCAAAGACGATAATTACTAAGACGACTGTAATGTACTTACTGTCTTCATTGCCATAATATTTATCAGCTTTAAGCCCTAAGAATACTGATACAGCTACAAGTCCTATCATCTGATAAGCTAGGCCAGAAAACTTGGCGTACCTTCTTATAGTCTTTGTCCTTTTAGCTCTTTTTTTTGAGGGTTGTGACATGGTGTCTATGAGGCATTAGATTCTGCTTGATTATTAGGTATGCTCTTGATACGTTGCCCCATATCACAATTGCCATTGAATGTGGCTCCATTTTGTACTAATAATTTTCCAGTTTTTATCTCACCTATGACAGAGGCATTTTCTCTTACGTCAAGTATATCAGTAACATTAAGGTTACCTCTAAATAGCCCTTCGATAACGGCGTTTTGACAATTAGCATCGCCTTCGACCTTACCATCAGGACCTATGATTAGCTTACCAGCACATGTTAGCGTACCTTCTATTTTTCCATCTACTCGTATATCATTCTGAGTATCTATGGTGCCTTCTATGACTGTGCCTACAACGATAGTATTGATAGAAGATGAAGAAGGTAGGGTATTGCCGAGATCTGAACTAGGCTTTTTAGAATTTCCGAACATGGTATTCTTATTTTGATTGAGTTATTAAATAAAGGATCGACCTAACGGGCAAAATATAGATTCACATATAGAAACACGAATCTTATGAGTGGGTCTAAAGTAAAAAAAAATCCTTGCTTGAAAGATATCAAGCAAGGATTTAAGAATTTATTTTCTTAGTGTCTCTTAGAATCTTGGACAGTATACTGATCTTTTTTCAGGTCCACAGATAAGGTAATTCAAAGCAAATTCGAATGCTCCATTAAATGAAGCAGCTTCACTTAACTTAGATACCGTAATATCATAACTAAATCCTATACCGTAGTTACCATAATCAAATCGAGTAGAAAGTATGATTGCATCAGAATGGATACCACCATCTACTTTATTACCGATTCTGTACCATCCACCTAATTGCCATGACTGACCATCAGTTCTTGATCCAAGATTAAATCTTGCACTTGCACCAGCATTAATTGCTCTATGCTGACCTTGTGACATATATATGAATCCTGGTAGGATACTAAAGTCTCTATTAATCTCAAACTGTCCACCTGCGTGGAAAGTTAATCTACTTGTAAGATTCTCATTAGCGTTTTTAAGAAAAGATACGCCTGGTTGATTTAAGTGGTGGAGAGCAAGACCTACATAATAGTTAGATGCCTCATCCATAACATTAAAAAACAACAACCCTGCTGATAAGTCAGGATGTATGAAGTCAGTATCGCCACCAAGGGCGCCATTACCCCCAGGACAAGTATCGCAGAATCCACCGTTCCCATCATGCTGAGATGGCCACCTTGCACCTGATAGATCTACTCTTCTCTGAGTAATACCAGCATCAGCTCCAAATACTAAGTACTTGGCTGATTTTCTATAACCTCCCATCTTCTTACTATAAGAGAAAGATATTCTTCCTTGAGTAGTACCAAAATTAAGGGCACCTGCTCTATCTCCCCAGAATGTACCTCCAATACCAAAATAATCTGATCTTCCTACTGCAACCTTCTGGTCATAAGAAACAGAATAAGTACTATAAGCATCACTTGTGAGAACTTGTGACCATTGATTTCTATAGTTAACAATTGCTCTTGTCTTACAATTCATAACACCAGTCATTGCTGGGTTAAGATTAAGTGGAGACATGTAGAATTGTGAGAAATGTATATCCTGACCCATCATAAGTGAACTGCTCATCACTACAAATGCAAGAACCAGTATATTTTTAATATATTTCATTGTAAAAATTTTGTATCAAAAATTTTGTATAGATAATTGTATGGCGTTACTGAAGGATTAAATTTACTATAATAAAGGGAATATTAAAGTAAAATCTTAAGCCATTATTATGAAAGCGGACAAATATGAAGTCTGCTCTGAGTAATAGTTTATTGATTTCTACTTTAACATAAGCAATCAATGTGCCATATTTGAATAATTTTTTTCCTTAAAATCATGTCTATTTGTCATTCCGAACTGAAATTCAAGTCCCTAAATCAGATGCATCAATAAGATATGATTCAAATCTGTTATTTATAGGATCATGTTTCTCAGTAGAGATAGCTCAAAAACTCTCTAACCTTAAGTATCATGTATTACAGAATCCTGCTGGTATTACATTTAATCCCAAAAGTATTCTCACAACTATAAGAGCCTGTACATCAGGTAAATCGCTGCTTGAGAAAGATTTTTTTTTCCACAATGGATTGTGGAAAAATTCTGACTTTCATGGAAGCTATAATAACCCTGATAAGAGCATCTGCCAACAAAATGCCAACAAATCCCTCTCAATTGCACATGAGTTTATTAATAGTATCACTCATCTGGTCATAACGTTGGGCTCAGCTTATGTCTATTATGATAATAAGTCAGAAAAACCCGTCAACAATTGTCACAAGAGGCCAGGTCAAGAATTTTCTAAACGCCTACTTACAGTGGAAGAGATAATTCAAGATATCGGTGAGAGTATAGACCTTTGTAGGAAAAGATCTGACCAGTCTTTGCGCAGCATTATAACAGTAAGTCCGGTAAGACACACAAAAGATGGCATTATAGAGAATCAGAGAAGTAAGGCTCGACTTATAGAAGCAACTCATGCAATAATAGATAAGAATTCTGACGTAGAATATTTTCCAGCTTATGAACTGCTTCTTGACGATCTAAGAGACTATCGATTTTTTGGCAAAGACCTCGTCCATCCCAGTGTAGAAGCGGTCGACTATATATATGGCAAATTTGACCATGCATATCTCGACACACAAGATGCTGCCTTGAGAAACAAGCTCAGTGGTATATGTCGTAGCTTAACTCATAAGCCGCAATTCCCTACTACTAAGGAGCACCAAGTTTTCATGAAGCAACTCATAACAAAAATAGAAGCTATCATGGACGACTATCCTTATATCGATCTGAATTATGAATTATTGGACTTAAAGTCTAAAATGCTTTAGGGACAGATGCTTACAATGATGCATCTGTTTTTCTTAAATAAGATTAGAAGAAAGTTTAACCCAGATTGCTGTTATATTCCAATTCCTATATATTTGCACTCACAAAAAAAATAAGGCCAATTTTGTTGATCTTTCTTTTGTGGTCGTTAAACAGTTTTTTGGTCTGGCTTTAATTCAGATAAAAGATTATATAATTTAACAAATTTCGGCGTGGTAGCTCAGCTGGTTAGAGCGCAGGATTCATAATTCTGAGGTCGGCGGTTCAAGCCCGCCTCACGCTACTTTTATAGACCTAACTGATTGATTATCAGTTGGGTCTTTTTTATTGGGTGTCACTTAGGTGTCACTTTTTCTAATTTCAATTCTCTTACAGATAGAAATCTATCCTTTAATATCTATAGTAAACTAATGGCTCAACCAATTCAAACTCCTGTTAATTCTTGCTTATTAAAATTATCAAGTACCTTAATTTTTAATACTTCTCGTCCTGCTCGTCGTAATGTTAGATTTACCACTAACTCCAATCCTCTATTTTCGTTTTTTCAATATGACCCACTCGACACTGGGGGTATCTGAAAATGATTCTTGGGGGTGTCCATACTCAACTTGCATTTAGGGCCTAATGCATCTATTAAATTTAAAATCTAACTTAATGTAGATTATATATCTTTGATAGACAACAACTTGAAGTACTATGCCATTTCTTTGCGGTTCAGAATTATACGGCTCTCTTCTTATCTCATCAATTGCCATATTGATCATATCCCCATTTTTTAAACCCGTTAGAAGTAACTTATTAATCCAAGTAATAATATCCTTAGTGATCGGAGGACTATTTGGTGTAGGTTATGCTGATGATCAGAGCAACTATAAGTACTCCTTCTATGCAAGTGGAAGTGGAAAGTGGAAAGAAACCGAATATGAAAAGTATCAAAGTCTCGTGAGAAGGGATAAATTAACTAGGAAAGAAACAGTTTGGAAAAAGGATGATATAATTATGGCTTCCGTACCAGCAGGCCTTAGTTCAATCGTAATACTATCATTATTTTGTTGGCTATTCAACAAAAGAGGTCTCAATAGAAATGATCGACCCAATGCTAAGGAAAAGTATGTTAAAGAATTCGCTAAGCTTAATTCTCACTTGAACATGGGCGCCGACCAATTATATGATCTTGGGCATGAAACTTTTCAAAACTTAGAAAATCCTATTTCTAAAGAAGAATTTTTAAAATACATATAATAAATATGATTGGATATAGATTCTTCATCGTTATCTTTTTTTTACTTGCAAGCTTCCCCGGAAACTCTCAATTAACCTACAATCCAGATATACCTTGGAATAAGAAAGAATTTAAAGAATTTTACAAGCTCGTTAATGTTCAAAGTATTGGCATTTCAGAAAGTGCATTTATTGAAAAATATATAAATAATCAAAGTTCTTTAAGAGACTTTATGTGGGATTATAGTATTCTACCAGAGCGATTTCATCTAAATTATAAAGTTGATAAAATAAATGAGCTTAGCAGTGATTGTATCTCAAATATTACCTTAATAGATACCAACTTCATAAAACCTATTTATAGAAAAAATCAATTTGAAATTTCTGATTTAAACATCATACCTCAAAGACTTGATTATATAGAATTTGTTATTACAAAGTTATTCCAGAGTAATGAGGTTACAGGTAATGATTTTAAAGAGAAAATCAAGTCATATAACCTTAAAGAATTAATAGGTAGATTAAAAGTAATTGAATGTTCAGTCCGTGCCACTATTACCGAAAAAATGGTAATTTCTTATACTGCTAACCAAGAAATATATTTGGAACTTGATAATAAGAGTAGAGTACTCAGGTCTTTTAATTACGACAATCTTTCTACGATTCCACTTTCAGAATGGGATTACAAGAACCTTAAAATATTACAAAATTATTGTAACAATGGCTCAGGCTTCTTCAATGATAAAAAACTAAATCCAAAAGCTGGAATAATATCTATTTGTGAAGAATCATTTGATTCTGTATTTTCATTTCTCTCTTTTTTAACATATAAATTGCGTTAATAGAGATGAATCAAAAAAAAGTAATATCAACGTTATCAGAATATAAAATAGATTACCTCGAAGAATTTAAGAAGAGGAATAGTGGGCTAACTATTAGCCCCGAAAGATTATACAAGGTCGTAGAGAGCACTATGCAAAACCTCAGAGACCCTATTAGCTTAGAAGACTTTTTAAGCTTTTACAACAACGATCATATAACGGAAATAATTTTACCTGAAGAGCCCACTCATTTAGCAGAAAAGCCAATTATTCATGAACCAATTATTGAAACTCAACCAGATATTGTAATACAAAGAAAAAATTCAGAAGACTTTAAGGCCCAACTTACTTTTCCAACAGTATTAAAACCTGATGAAAAAGCAAGTCAATACAATCTAAAATACCCCGATAAGGATGTCCAAGCAGATCCAGAGTCACGCAAATTTAAAGACATGTTTCCTTATTTCATTCCCGCTTTAATAAGCAGTGGAATTAGTCTGGTAGTAAAAGAAATCTATAGATCAGATGAACTTCATGTAGAATATTTATTCTTAGTGCTTGGGGCAATAATTACAGTTTGGTTTCTGTACTTATTCCCTGCAATAATTGGTGGAATTTTTAAATTAGTTACTGGCAACTGGAATAAAAAAGTATATAGGATTTTAGTAATTATTCAAATTTGCGGCTTATGGCTTAGATCATTATTAAAGGCAATCAACTTTTAGCAAATTGTTCATTTTTTCATAAAATAAACATAGATATTTTTATACAATTCTTATGGTCATAACATAGCCCCAGACTACAATCTATAGTACTTATAGTTCTATTCTATTAACGGATTAACATTGATACTTCCTTCTATGCCTAAAAAATT
>Ga0209828_1002941_pt1 | contig 13515 bp, 8 predicted proteins | sample MaitaG_FD_187429 | JGI IMG/M metagenome (GOLD analysis project Ga0209828, IMG submission 187429) | Marine algal microbial communities from Maine, USA - Maine_Asex2 metaG (SPAdes) (version 2) | ecosystem: Host-associated > Algae > Red algae > Unclassified | place: Maine, USA | collected 2015-01-05 | reverse complement strand
TTCTAATAGGTGATTTTAATAGTCATGTACGATGGGATACCCAAAGACATCCTGGTAATCATTCTGGAGTGGTAGCCTTTCTGAAAGATCTAAATATCCATTCCTGTTATCATCACTTTTACCAAATCGAACAAGGACAAGAATTAGATTCTACATGGTACATGTACAAGCATGCGGACAAACCATATCATCTAGATTATTGCTTTGCTTCATCATCTCTCATTGAAAATATGACTATCGAGATTGGTAGATTTGATGATTGGATCGCATTAAGTGATCACCTTCCTCTTTTTATTAATTTTTCTTAAGTTTAGAAGTATCATCTACATTTTATTTTACTAGCGTTAGACGCGTTGAAAAAGAAAGTATATTAGTTTATGGTCGATTATCTATGGTCGATAGCTTTGTGTTATTCCGCCACTTTCTTCTTCACTATCATATTAAAATCATCGCACAAGCTTGGGATATACTCCAGCGCAGGTTTATATCCTAAGCGTCCCGACTGTCTCATATCTGCGCAAGCCATATCTCGCTTGTCCAGCATGTTCCGCGCATTGGCCCGATTAAACCATGCCATGGCAAAATCTTCTTTTAAGTCGATGGCTTGATTAAAATCCGCTTCGGCATCTTCATACTTTTCTAAGTTCATATATGCAATGCCTCGATTGAGAAGGTGTTTCGGATTTTTAGCTTCTATCTGAATGACCGCGGCATGATCGAAAATTGTCTCTTCATAGTTTTTGAGCTGAAGACTTGTCATTGCTTTATTTAATAATGACGGTTTATGGTCTTCTTTTATCGCTAAAGCTTTTTCAAAGTCTTGATCAGCTTCCGCTATATTCTCTAGTAAAAAATGGGCATAACCACGATAGAAATAAATCTCGTGATCTGCTTTATTCATCTCTATAATTTCCGTGAAATCTGAAATGGCTTCTGCATAGGATTTGTTTTTTAAATTGGCTTTAGCTCTGTGTAGAAATACTTTTTTGGCATTGGGATTTATGCTGAGGGTTTGATTAAAGTCTAAGATTGCCTGATCATAATCTTTTAGTTGTAGATGACAAAGGCCTCTGTTTAGGTGCAGTTTATATTGACCTTCTTTTAGATCAATCGCAGTGCTAAAATCTGATATAGCTTTCTTATATTTTTTACGAGACATCATAATCGCTGCTCGATAACTATACGCTAAGTTCATGTCTGGATGGTGCTTGATCGCCCTAGTGTAATGAATCAAAGCTGTATTTTCATCGCCAGCTTGTTTATAAGCGTAACCAAGATAGAGGTGTGCTTTTGTCATCTCTGGATCTAAGGATAAGGCCTTTTTAAAGTCCTTGATTGCTCCTTTATAATTTTTAATATTGATCAGCGCATTCGCACGATTATAGTATGCTTTGGCATAGCGAGGATTATATTCGATGGCAGAGCTATATTCCGCGACAGCGACTTTATAATCTTTCTGATTGAATGCATCGATAGCTGTATTAAAGTGTTCTACAGCGAGTTTTTTACTTTGTGCCTTTAGGCTAATTGTGGTTGAAAGTGCCAATAGAACTGTAAGTATCTTAAATTGAAATTTCATCATAGGTATCATATAGTAGGCTTTTTAATCTGTATTAATGTCAGTATGTATAGAGTTTACATTTCGCGCAAAGCGATAAAACCTAAATAAATAAAACTGAAGTGTAAATGAATTGACTTATATATTCAATTTGAGGATTGTACTTTAATAACTATAAAATTGCAGTTAAAGTACATTAGCATTTGCTAAGAGACTGTTAAATTTAAAATATCACAGATGAGTTTTCTGTGATTCCTCTCGCGTTTCTATATCTAATTGTCAAGTTAATAAGGACAATACCTAACTCTAGCTCTAGCTCTCTACAGAACTTAGCGATTTTATTGACTACAATCATCCAATAGCACCTCAAAAACCGCACTAGGTAATACTTGAAAATCAGGCTTTAGCACTATTGAATCCCTTGCTTGGAAAGTCACATCGATATCTACAATCCCGGCTGATATGATGTACTCCTCCATTTTAAGAATACCGTTAGGTAATGGATTACCATTGATCGTGATGTAGGTGCCATCACAATCCCAATTGCTATTACACTCGCCAAAGAATAAATTAGGGAGGGCTGGCGCAGGGCATGATTCCGTGAAATCCCCCGCCGCAGGCAGTTGAGGATTATTACCAAAGGATAAATTTGGTAATAGGCTACAGAGGTTTCTTAAGCTAGAAGGATAACACCCAGAAAGATCATTGGATGACAAATTAAGGGAAGAGAGAATCGGTAAGTTACCAAGTGAAGATGGTATGGATCCTGTAAAATTATTTTGATGTAAGCTGAGGTCGATCATAGAAGTGGGAAACACTGATGGTATGGATCCTGATAACATGTTATCATGAAGATTAAGAACTGTCAGATTATTTAGACTTGTGAAATCTGGTATTGATCCTGTTAGCTGGTTATCATACATTAATATCTGGATAATGTAGACTAAAGAACTTAAACTCGATGGTATCGATCCTGACAATTGATTTTGATGAAGATACAAGAATACTAAATTCGTAAGACTACCCAATGAACTTGGAATCGTTCCTGAAAGCTGATTTCCTGCAAGTCCTAATCGAGACAGATTACTCAAATTACCTAACTGTGAAGGTATCGTGCCTGTTAAACCATTTGAATTTAAAATTAAATACTCAAGATTTGGAAGGTTGCCTAATTGCGAAGGTATCCCTCCTGTCATAGAATTATCGGACAAGATCAGTCTCTCTAGTGAAGTTATATTCCCTAGACTTGCTGGCATGGGTCCATTTAGGTTATTGGCCGATAAATCTATTTCTACGATCTCGTCCGCCCCGTTGCAAGTGATGCCTTTCCAAGTGGAACTTCCACCCATGCATGGACTGCAATCACTAAACCAGTCAGTATTGTCAAGCCAACTTCCGCCAATCGTCAATGTATATAGATCATAAAGTGCATCAACTACACAAGCTCCTGGGATTCGTTCAATGGCACCCATATCTACAGTCTGGTTTAAAAGACGCGGATTGCCTAGCACATCATTTGGAAGAGTCTCAGTCGTATTACCGTCGAGATCTATGTCTAGAGCATCAGTGGGTAAGCTCGAGTTGTTACCTGTATCTTTAGAAGGGGAGCCTGGTTGTAAGCTAAAATCACCGTTTAGCATATCAACAAATAGTGGATCTCCAGTTATGTAGCCATTTGTAAAGCCAGCATCGGTGGGGTCTTCTATTAGATTATTTGCCGAGGAGGCAATACTTGAGTTTGCTAAGTAAACATCGGGGCCTTGATTACCACTAACATTTGCGGCGATGATATTTGAGTAGAATTCTTGAATATCACCAACACCTGCGAGTCCCCCGCCCCTAAACGCAGTCCCATTATTGGCAATGGTATTATTAATGAGTGAAATTTCAGAAAGTACTGATGATCTTAAGTAAACGCCACCTCCAAAGTATCCTGAGGCATTCTTTACAATCAAATTATTATGAAAGTTAATGTACCTGGCACTACTCCATATAGCACCACCGCAACCAAAGTCACCAAAAGCTTCGTTTTGTGTCAATTGACAATTTATTAGATTGAATGTGCCAGGTTTATAGACAACGATTGCTCCACCATCTTCTTTGCTACCATTGTTTTCAAATACGCAATTGGTAATATTCGTATTCCCTCCAGAAATGACTGCTCCACCAAAATCGTTTTCTTCACCTCCTCCATTTATTAGTTTTAAGTTCTTTAAGGTTAAGTTGTCAGCGGTAGATCGAAAAATTGACTTTGAAATTCCACTACCGTCAATTAGAATTGACCCATAAGATGTGCCTTGAATAGTAATATCTCTTTCAATGACAATGCTTCCACTGGTCAGCGTAAATGGCAGACCATCGAGACTGCTATCAATCGTGACCACCGCACCAGAAGGGGCACACTCTACAGCATCTCGTAAGCTACCTGGGCCTGAATTGTACGTAGATGTTACTGGGCGATTTTTGTAAATAGAAAGCTCGAAAAGTCCTGAACCTCCAGTAAAGTAGCCACTCACATAGACATAATAAGTTTGACCCGAAGTCGTGTTAAACGTAACTTCTGAAGTCCCTCCTGCACAAGCTTGATCATTACTAGCATAGCAAGTAAGAGATCCACAACTACCCGTGTAAATATCAATCACAGTATCAAAAGTGGCACTTTCGCAGGTACTAACAGTGTATTCCGAACCATCTGTAGGCAATATGTACCAAACGCCAGGAGATGGAGAAGTGCCTGGGGAACAGACTGGTCCAGACCCAATATTTGTTGCACCAAGCGTATTACCTGAATATGTATTACAGGAGTAAATTATAGTCGCATCAGAACAAAGATCATTTTCACGTATTGGTGGTCCGCAAGTCGCATTCATGAGTTCAGGTCGAAAAAGCTGAAGCGCTGCAATCGCCCTTGTCTTCTGTCCGAAAGTGAATAGGTTCTTGCAAACGTCATTCGTATAGTCCATATAGTTTTGAACCATATCTTGGCTCCCGCATGACACGTGAGATAGATTGCAGCCTCTGTTTGCATCATCCACAGATGGAGTATCTGAAACAAAATCAGATCCGCTGCAGCCTCCACTGAATGGATGATAAAGGTTAAGAAAATGACCGACCTCATGAGTAGTCGTCCTGCCCTTATTTATGCTATCCGCTGTCACATTAGGATATTGCAAAGACCCTACAGTAGAATGAAGCACAACAACACCATCCGTATCTGCATCACCTTCATCTGGAAACTGTGCATAGCCATATAAACCACAAAGGCTTGGTGCTACCCATATGTTTAGATATCGATCTCGGTCCCAACTTGTCTCCGGCTTAATATAACTTTCAAATCTGCCTTTTGTAATGCATCCACTAGTCGGCGTAATAAAACTAAAATCATAGGCTAAATGTCTGGTGATTCCCGAACTGGGATAGCCGATAGGATCGTAAGAAGCCAAACAAAACTCTATTTCGGTATCGGCTGCAAGCCCTGCAAAAGCAGATATTGTATTATTTGCGTCACTATTCGTTCTGCGAAAATCATCGTTCAATTGGATTAGTTGTTCCTCGATTTGCCAAACTGCCAAGTTTTCATTTACCCCAATACTAGAACCTTCGTGTATGATATGAAAGACAACTGGAATCGTGATAATGCCATTGTTTATCTCTCTTGAAGGATTTGCAATAAGCTCTTTGATCCGTTTGTTTTGTTCCTCTATCTTTTTCTTGTGCTTTAAATAATTCGGATGGTCTTCAGGGTAGCCTTCAATAGTGCCGCAGTGTTTAAATTCACTATTTACTGAACTTTGATTTTGGGACAAAACTTGCTCCGAGAGTCCAAGAGATAGGAAAAAGAAGGCAATATAGAACACTACCTTGTGTTTATTAGAGCACTTTAAGTAAAATTGTTTCATGGATGTTGTTGATTTTATTTGGAGAAAACTATAAATGATAACACAGAATTTATTTGGTATGAGAGCCAATAAGAAAAACTAAGTTCTACCATTTATTTTAAAAAATTGTCACTATTTAGTGTACGATAGGCTTTATTGAGTTTGTGGTATGGTTTATTGAGTAAAAGGGAAGCTTGACTCAAGTGAAAGGTGGAAATGGATATTTGTTGTGTTTAAGATCGCTAGAATTTAAATCATTTTGACAAACGACATGCAAGTTCGTGGGAAAAGAAATGTTTATTTGCCTTCCGTTGCCATATTCATGTAGTCTACCTACATAAATTGTTAGGAATCTGTCATCTCAGGATCATCAATTTATAGTAGCTTAATCTATTCTAAAAACTTATTTAAGGTACATTTGTTTTATAGCTAAGAGATTGTTACAGTATTATGAAGGAAGACCCAACAGCTTCATCAAGAAAGAAGGATCATATCGATCTAGCCTTTGCTTCTCGAGTCGAGAGGGTGGATGATAGATTTGATTATGAGCCATTATTATCTGCCCACCCGACGATTATTGAGGGCTTTCCAAAGTCATTCTTAGATAAACAAATTCATGCGCCTATTTGGGTCAGCAGTATGACTGGTGGTACAGAGATGGCCAAAACAATCAACATCAATATCGCAAAAGCCTGTAAAGAATTTGGACTTGGTATGGGTCTTGGTTCGTGCCGCTCATTATTGGAGAGCGATGATCGACTGAGTGATTTTGCGGTGAGAAAATTTATCGGAGACCAAGCACTTTATGCTAATCTTGGCATCGCCCAACTCGAAGTCCTTATAGAAAACAATACACTCGAACAGATAGATGAACTCAGCAAAAAACTAGAAGCTGATGGATTAATTATCCATATCAATCCATTGCAAGAATGGTTACAAGAAGAAGGAGATAAGATTCATAAACCTCCCATTGATACAATCAAAAGAGTTTTAGACCATACGACACAATCTATCATTGTCAAAGAAGTCGGTCAAGGAATCGGTCCTGCTTCACTTCGCGAATTACTCAAATTACCCATTGATGCAATCGAGTTTGCAGCAAGTGGTGGGACTAATTTTTCTATGTTGGAAATGATGCGTGGTCGTCCTGAAAGAAAAGAAGCCTTTAGTCCAATGGCGAATATCGGACAAAGTGTTCCCGATATGATTTCTATAATCAATAAATTGATTCCAGAAATGGGTCACGAAGTCAATTGTCGCAATTTTATTATTTCTGGAGGCGTAAAAGATTATCTTGACGGATATTTTCATATCAATGAATTACAACACAATGCGATATATGGTCAAGCTTCTGGATTTTTGAAGCATGCGCAAAATGACTATGATGAACTGAGACAATATGTGGAGCTGCAAGTAGAAGGACTACGCTATGCATCTGCATATTTAAGAAATAAAAAATAAATGCCACAATCTGATCGCTCCATCACTGGTTTTTCAAAATTATCCAAGCGGGGTAAAATCAAATGGATAGTAGAAAATTTTTTTAAAGATCGTGAGTCTGTCAAGCGTGAACTCATGAGCTATTGGCATAGCAATGAAGACCAACAAAAAATCCTAGACGGGTTTAGTGAAAATACAATTACCAATTTTACGATGCCCTATGGTGTCGCTCCTAATTTTGTGATCAATGATGATACATATTGTATCCCCATGGTTATTGAAGAAAGTTCTGTCGTCGCGGCCGCATCAAATGCAGCCAAGTTTTGGATGTCAAGAGGCGGCTTCAAAGCGAAGGTACTCAGCACTATAAAAATTGGTCAATTACATTTTACATGGACGGGCAATAAAGAATTATTACAAGCGGAGTTTCCAAAAATTAAATCCACTCTCATCGCTTCTGCAGAATCACTGACAGCAAATATGAGACAGAGAGGTGGTGGCATCTCAGATGTTGAGTTTTTGGATTTGACATCAGAACTGGACCATTTTTATCAACTAAAATGTTCTTTTGAAACCTGCGATTCGATGGGTGCTAATTTTATCAATACCATTTTAGAAAAATTCGGATCAACATTAAAAATATATTTTCAAGCACATCCACAGCTAAATAAAGATGCAGATCTTGACATCATCATGGCTATTCTCTCTAACTACACACCAGACTGTCTAGTCAGAGCTGAGGTCTCCTGTCCAATCAAATCTTTAGAAGGTGTTGCTAAAAATATCAATCCTCATAATTTTGCAGCTAGATTTAAAACAGCAATAGATATTGCGCGAATCGACCCTTATAGAGCGACGACACACAATAAAGGTATATTCAATGGTATAGATGCAGTTGTCTTAGCAACAGGTAACGACTTCAGAGCAATTGAATCTTGTGGTCACACATATGCAGCACGCGATGGACAATATAGAAGCTTGAGTCACTGTAGTCTTGAAAATGGGGTATTTAAGTTTTGGTTGGATATTCCATTAGCTGTGGGTACAGTCGGTGGACTAACATCCCTTCACCCCATGGCAAAACGATCGTTAGAATTACTTGGAAATCCAAATGCTGAAAGGCTTATGGAGATTATAGCTGTGACTGGATTAGCACAGAATTTTGGCGCTATCAGATCTCTTGTCACAACAGGTATCCAGAGAGGACACATGAAAATGCACTTGCTAAATATCCTCCAGCAATTAGAAGCAACAGAAAAAGAAATGAAAAGAGCTATAGTTCATTTTAGCAATGAGATAATTTCTTTTAGTAATGTTAGAAACTTTTTAGAGAAAATGAGGGCAGATACAAAAATGACTACGTAAATTAGCGTCATAATTATCCCTTCCTCTGTATTTGTCATACTTTACATAAAGTTGACTTTTACTAAACATTATTCTAATCCCTAAAGCTTAGTTTCTATATTTAAACTTAATTCTTAACACAACCAACTGTATCACCCATCAAAAAGACATTTTACGGCCACGGAAAGTTATTATTGACAGGAGAATACCTTGTCTTAAATGGAGCAAAAGCGATTGCTTTGCCAACAAAACTTGGTCAGCACATGCAGGTAAAACCTTCTCGTGGATCGGATCTAGTCTGGCAATCAAAAAATGTGGACGGTGAAGTTTGGTTTGATGCACAAATATCATTATTGGACTTTACGCCTGTGAAATCTAGTGATGATAAAAAAGCAAAATGGATTGGTAAAATTTTAAAAAGCGCTGTTCGACTCAATTCAGAATTTTTAGATAAATGGAACGGCTTTAAAGTAGAAACAATATTAGAGTTTGATAAAGATTGGGGACTTGGATCAAGTTCTTCATTAATCTATACAGTGGCTCAATGGGCAGAAGTCAATCCATATTTTTTACATTTTAAAATTAGTAATGGAAGCGGCTATGACATCGCTTGTGCAGGAGCCGACGGGCCAATCGAATATATGTTTAATGACGATCAATTAAGCATTTCAGAAACAGATTTCGACCCAAAATTTAAAGATAAACTGTTCTTTATTTATTTAGGACAAAAACAAGATAGTGCAATAGAGGTAGAAGAATATCTCAAAAAGATAAAAGTAAATCAACAACAAATAGACTCTATCTCCGACTTATCAGATAAGATTGCATCTAGTAAATCCTTTAGCAAATTTGAGCAACACTTAGATACGCATGAAGAGATAATTGGCTCAATCTTAAAACGAGATCCAGTCAAAAAACAACACTTCAGTAATTATTGGGGTAGTATTAAATCCCTTGGTGCTTGGGGTGGTGATTTTATCCTAGCAACTTCCGATCAGCCAGTCAAAGAAACAATGGCTTACTTCAAGCAAAAAGGATACGAGACGATAATCCCTTATCGTGAATTAATCCTAGGCGAGTAAATAAAATCGGTTTAGAATATTACACAGACACTCATGCGTAAATTTTAGGCGAGGACGCCTGCAATAACGCTTGGATTGCCGATACCAATACTCCCAATCTTTGCAATTAATCAAGCACTCCAATCAGAAATTTGGATCCTTATATTTTCTCTCTCCGTTTTAATATTTAATATCTTATTTGATTATCACACAGCTTCTAAATAAATACGGACAAATGCCTTTCTAAAACAAATATTTCTAGAAAACATACAAATACAAAACAGTTCATTATCCAATTTTCATGAAATGAGAACCATAACAATATTTATCTGGAGGATGATGGAAAAGGATTTGACCTAAATTTGAAACAATCGAATAAAGGTATAGGCTTGACTGGCATGGGATTAAGAATCAATTTTTTAGATGGTACTTTCCAGCTAGATTCTGAATTGGGTACTGGTACAACTTCAGATATAAAAATTCCATTCTAAATCTACGTCTCACAGAATTCCGTGATTTTTTGTTTTGAGGGTTTACTGTGATTCATAAAAAAATTAGTGCTTGCATCTTTGCAATAGAAACATTTGAACGATTATATGTCGCTAGCCATCAAATTAGAACTTTTGTTTTATAGTGTAAGCTATTTTTTTAAACCTTTAAAAAACAATAAATAATGAAATCCTTATTTAAAGTACTCTTCCTTTCTCTATTCTGTCATATTGTCCTCACGGGGCAGACTGAAGTTGTCGTCGAAGACATCGGTGACAATGGTATAAATTTTCTAACCTTAAGAACAGAAAACCCAGCGCCAAGCAACATTTACTTATTTTCTGATGGTATTGCAAAAAAAGCTACAGTTGGGACGACTCTATCAGGCTATCCAATCACCTTTCAAACAAATGATGGCGAAAAACTGAGAATCACAGATTCAGGCAGATTAGGAATGGGAACGACAACGCCAGCTAGGGACATTGAAATTTCTAATAAAGGAGCAGGTAATACCATTATAAGATTAAGCCATGATGACTTAAATATTCCAGGAGCGGTTCGTGAAATAGGACTAGAACTCTATTCTCCTGAAACAAATGCTTCAGTGTCAGCTACAGATTGGAGGATTATGAATAGAGGAAGATTGACATTTGACTTTGGTCAGGATCAAGTTAATTTTGACCGTATTTTCGAAATGGGAAGAAGTGGCTCGAATATTTTTAGCCTTTTTAGTTCTAATGTTGGTATTGGAAAATTTCCAGGAAGAGTTTTAGATGTTCAGGAGGATACGGATGATCTTATTGCCAGATTTGCACAAACATCACAAGGATCTGTTGGCTTTGAACTAGTCCGCCAATCAGGAGCTGTGAACAATACAAATAGAGATTGGCAGATATTGAATGATGACACTGGCATATTTACTATCGGTGATGCGACTGATGGTACAAACTATAAAACACAATTTCGAATATCACCAACAGTAACTGCTGTAGATACAGACTTTAGTCCTTTGCAAGACAATGTATTTGATTTAGGGTCGGCAACAACAAGATGGGATAATGTGTTCGCGACGAATCCAATCATCAACACCTCTGACATTAGAGAGAAAAAAGACATCACCGAAATTAACTATGGCTTAGAAACGATTAATAAATTAAATCCTGTTAGTTATTATTGGAAACAAGGAGATACCGATAAAAAATTAGGTTTGATCGCACAAGAAGTATTTGAAGTTATTCCAGATGTTGTCAATGTACCTGAAACGGAAGAAGGATTATATGGTATTAGTTATACAGAATTAATTCCTGTCCTGATTCAATCTGTAAAAGAATTATCAGAAACTGTAAAACAGCAAGAGACTAGAATCAATGAATTAGAATCGAAGAAATAATTAAATGAAAGTGGTCAAAAAAACAATCCTTTCATTTTCTTAAAATCATGTGTTTGATGGGATATAGTTCAAAAAAGCTATATCCCATTATATTATTCTTATCTTTTATTATTGCTAATTCATGTTACTAACAACCACCTTCCATGCTTCAAATCATTATGTCACAAGTCAATAATCCAATTTTGATCATAGAAATTATACATTTTCAAGTTTTCAAATTCATTCCTTCTGTTGAGTCTACAAATTAACATTAAGATGTATATTTTTTAAGATCACTAACCACGTTTAATACATGAGTTATCAATATTACTTCATTGGAACCATAATTATTCTCTTCTTTTCAAATACAGGAAAGCTAAAGGCACAAACCACAATAGATAGCTTAAAAATTGAACTCACAAAAGATCACATAAAAGGTAGTACACAAGTTACGATCTATTTAGATCTTGCTAAGGAGTATCTCTATGATGATAATGAACTTTCGAAATCACACATAGATAGTGCTTATACAATTGCCACGAATATCAAGGAGAAGCAAAGCATAGGACTTGCCTTGGAATCTTATGGAAATTACTATTACGTAAAAGGAGAAACCAGAGAATCTATCAAATACTATGAAGAGGCACTTGCGACTTATCCTTTCAGTGAAGATAGCTTGCAAATAAATAATTGCTTCTTCTCACTCAGTGGATTGTACTATGATCTTGGCGAATTTCAAAAAGCTATTGAGTACATACTCATTAATTTAAGAGTAAACCAAAAGAATAATATGCAATCAAAAGTATGTCATTGTTATAATTCACTCGGGAATATTTTTAAAAGACTTACCAATTTTACTAAATCTGAAGAATACTTGTTCCAGAGTTACTATTGTGCTTCTGATTTGAAAGACAGTATTCGTATGGCGATTGCTTCAGGAAATTTGCAGGCATTATACTCACATATGTCAGAGTTTGACAAAGCACTCGAAATGGGTGAGATAACCTTGGCCTTAGAAACAGCACTACAAAATCAATCCGGTATTGGTTATTGTCATTATGTTGACGGCTATTGTTATGTATATCAAGGCAAATATGAAGAAGCTCTTGAGAAAGGCTTGCTTAGTTTACCCTTATTAGAGAATGAGCATAAAGAAATATATGGGAGTGCTTATCATCTGGTTGGAAGATCTCTTCTTTATCTTGGACGTCATCAAGAAAGTCTTAACTATCTAAAAACAGCAGAAGACATAGCGAACATAGGTGACTATATAGAGCTTAAAGATCTAGCGACAACAGATCTCTCAATACTGTATGAAAAAATGAATCAAGATAACTTAGCCTTGTCCTATGCGCGTAAACAAGAAGTCATTAGGGACAGTATGTTTAACGTAGAAAAAGTTATGGCTGTTAATCGAATAGACGGACTGTACAAGTCTGCTCAAAAAGACAATGATCTCTATAAGCAGTCTTTAAAAATTGAAAAACAGAATAAAGAAAAGCAAAAGATCTTAAGCGCTTTTTCAATCTTTAGCCTATTGTTATTAAGTGGTTTAACACTACTATTCTATCGGAATAAAAAAAATAAAATCATTAATCTTAAAGAATCCGCTATCCAATCCCAGCAAATCGCTCAACTCCAAAAAGAAAAACAAATCCTTTCTCTTTCTTCAATGATCGAAGGTCAAGAATCCGAACGAAAAAGAATTGCACAAGATCTGCACGATGGTCTTGGTGGTTTACTTGCCACTATCAAAATTAAATTTGGGATCATTCAAAAAGAAATAGAAGCACTCGAATCATTAAATGTATATAATCAAACAAGCACGATGATCGATGATGCATGTACAGAAGTCAGAAAAATAGCTCACAATATGATGCCTGATTCTCTTACAAAATTAGGATTGATAGAGGCTATTCGAGATATATCTGACTACACATCAGATATTAACATCAAATTGATTAATCTAGGTACTCACCAATTTACTGATACCCAGCAGATCATGCTGTATCGAGTCATTCAAGAGTTTATCAATAACAGTAGAAAACATGCAAATGCGCATCAAATCATCATTCAATTTTCAACAAGTGAAGATCAATCATTTATCTATTTAGAAGATGATGGTAATGGATTTAATATGGACAGCTCTGATTACAAAAAAGGCCTTGGCCTTAAAAGCATGGAATCGAGAATTAATTTTCTTGGAGGAACATTTGAGTTAGATTCAACACTGGATGTTGGAACTACAATCCAAATAAAAATCCCTCGATAAACATAAGCTCACAGAATTCTGTGATATTCTATTTTAACCGTTTCCTGTGAGCCATAGAGCTTTAAATCTAATCATCTTTATTGTACACTATTTATAAAAAAAGA
>Ga0209828_1002940_pt1 | contig 13515 bp, 12 predicted proteins | sample MaitaG_FD_187429 | JGI IMG/M metagenome (GOLD analysis project Ga0209828, IMG submission 187429) | Marine algal microbial communities from Maine, USA - Maine_Asex2 metaG (SPAdes) (version 2) | ecosystem: Host-associated > Algae > Red algae > Unclassified | place: Maine, USA | collected 2015-01-05 | reverse complement strand
GGGGTGGAGTCCTGACGTTTACAGTCAGGATTACTCGTCGCTAAAGACATATCGCGGGGTGGAGCAGTTGGTAGCTCGTCGGGCTCATAACCCGAAGGTCGTTGGTTCAAGTCCAGCCCCCGCTACTACTAGTCGATTCATTATAAAATGGATCGGCTTTTTTTTGTACTAATTTATAGGAACTGTAAGAGTTAATTACTCCCGCACCCCACTCCCCAACGGCGACCTCGGCTCACCCAACGGAATCCGCCCCTGCACAATTGGCATAGAAAATGTCTTCAACTTCGGCAAAACGTAATGCGCAAATAACTTACACTCGCTCGCATGTGGATAGCCAGAAAAAATAAATGCTCTAATACCCATGTCCATATAACGTTGGAGTTTTTTCAACACCTGATCTGGATCACCGACAATCGCAGCGCCGCATCCCGATCTCGCTCTGCCGATGCCTGTCCATAAATTGGGTTCGATATAGCCGTCGTCTTCTGCCAATGCTCTCATCTCCGCTTGTCTGGCGACACCATATGATTTAGCATCCAAAGCACGTTCTCTAATTTCTGTACCCTTTGATTCGTCGACGTCAATATGCCTCATCAAATTTATTGCCACTTCTCTTGCTTCTGCTTCAGTTTCTCTGACGATCATGTGTACGCGCAGACCAAAATCAACTGTCCGGTTATATGTCGCTGCTTTAACACTCATTTTTTGCATCAGCTCTTGAAGGCGGGATTCTGTCTCAGGCCACATCAAATACACGTCGCAATGCTCTGCACATAAATCGACCGCGGGTGGCGAATATCCTCCAAAATAAAGTAAGGGACCACCATTTTGCTGGTAAGGTTTCATTGGATCATTACTATCCAATTTCAAATTATAAAATTCACCACTAAAATCTATGTGATCTTGAGTCCAGCCTTGTTTCAAAATTTCGATGACTTCTCGAGAGCGTTGATATCGTTCTGCTGATTCTAATGTTGTGCCAGGTAGATCCGAAGAGATAATGTTAATGGTTAATCTTCCTTTTAAGATATGATCTAGAGTTGCAATGGCTCTACCCAACATGGGCGGATGAACTTCTCCACAGCGGATAGCTGCGAGGATATTGATATTGCTTGTCAATGGAGCCACTGCCGAGGCAAATGTCAATGTATCTTGTCCCACTTGATAAGAGGAAGGACAGAGAATATTTCGATAGCCTAAACGATCAGCCGTTAATAATACATTAGATGTATTCGCCCAATCACTTTTGTAACGCAAATCATGACGACCTAAAACTTCATCGTCCCCATTACACAATGGTGCGAACCATGCAACTTCTGCACCTTCAATGTCACTGGATCTTATTGCAATCTTTGTACCTGCCATTTTCTGATGTTTTTTTGTCTCAATGTAAAACACTTAGCGCTCACTATGTCAATCAACAATATCACCTAATCGCATTGCAATATCTACAATTTATATAAGCGCACCATTTCAATTGCGATAAATGATTGAACGAAATTTAATTATGTCAGCAACAGTGAAAGGTACTGTTACAGTTTTACAGTGTGTCATTCAAATTGCGTTTTTAAGTTTTACAACTTAAACTTCCAGAAATAAATATGTTATGATTTCTTCTAAAACTAGAACTTTATTGGGTATTGAAATTGGCACGGATTTTCATAAAAATCGCGCCAATTTCTGGTTTATAGCTCTCTATTTGCCCCGAGACAAATCACGGGGCAACCGATATTTTATGCCGCTGGCATCATTATTTGGGTTTATTAATATCCGTCCTCCACGGGATACATACCGTGGCTACATTATATACGTTCGAAAATTTGAGTGCTTCGACACCCGTTAATATTATCTGTAACTGTTACTCTATCGCCATTGATTTGAATATTTGCACTGCCGCTACAGTCTCCACTACTGTCACAGATTTTGAATACACCTGCGTCTCTCTGCCAAGTCCCGCTTTCACTTGCTTGAATCAAAACAGAACCATTATTCGTGATTGATCCATTTATTGAAAACGTACCATTTTCATTAACAATCTGTTGGATATTTGTACACACTTCTGAAGCCTGGCCACCAACGCACCCATTGTCACCGAAAGCCAAAGAAAAATTATTGCTTTCATCGGAGCATCCTGATATTGTCCATTCGACCAAATCCCAGGTACCTACTGCTTCATCGACATCATCGCCGCAAGAGAACGTAATCAATACACAAAGCATGAATATTATAATAGAAAGTTTAAAATATAGAAATGTAGAAATGGAAACTCTTTGATTAGATTTACTTTTGTTTAACATGGTCAAAAAAGATTTAAAGTGATTAAATGTATTTGACCTGATAGGACGGAGAAGTTTTAAAAACGTGAACCAAAAAGTAAAATTGATAAAGATTATTTTAAAATGTAGAGTCTCTAATTTATTGTTGGTCTCGAATCAGGCTGCGTACTATCCCCTCTTCAAGTCCTCTTAATTCTGCCAATCCTCGTAACCGGCCAATCGCACTATAGCCTGGATTTGTGTTCTTATTTAAATCATCCAACATCTTATGGCCGTGATCTGGTCTCATTGGTATTTGATCCTCACGTTGTTGTTGTATTATGGATAGTTCATTTATGACTGCATACATATCGACATCTCCACTCAAATGATCTGCTTCATGGAAGTTTCCAAATTCATCTCGCTGTGTAGATCTCAAGTGAATAAAATGTATTCGATCGCCAAGTCTTTTTATCATTCCAACTAAGTCATTATCTGGACGGACTCCGTACGAGCCTGTACAAAAACAAAGTCCGTTAAACTTTGATGGTGCGGCCGATAAGATTTGTGCCGCATCATATTCAGTACTGACCACTCTAGGTAAGCCTAATAATGAGAATGGTGGATCATCAGGATGAATGGCTAATTTGACACCTGCTTGTGCTGCGATGGGTGTAATCTCTTTTACAAAATGTAACAAATTCTCTCTTAGTCGATTCTCATCAATATCACGATAAGTATCCAAAACCGATCTAAACCGTTCGAGATTATCGGCTCCTTCTGTCATCGCGCCTGGCAAACCTGCTATGATATTATTAGTCAATTGTTTCTTTTCTGCTTCTGTCATCTTCTCAAAACAGTCTCCTGCTCTGTCTTTCTCTTCATCAGAATAATCATCTCTTGCTCCTTCACGCTCTAATATATATAGTTCGAAAGCGATGAATGCAGCTTTTTCAAATCGTAGCGCCTCGGACCCATCTTCCATCTTATAGTTTAGATCTGTTCTTGTCCAGTCGACAACTGGCATAAAATTATAAGTCAAAACCGGAACTCCACACTGCCCAAGATGAGTAATACTTTTTTTATAATGATCTATGTGTGTTTGGTAGTTTCCCGATTGTCGTTTAATATCCTCATGAACAGGAATACTTTCAATGACCGACAATTCTAATCCTGCGTCTTCTATGATTTTTTGTCTTTTTTGAATTTCATCAATTGTCCAAACTTCTCCATTTGGAATATGATGCAATGCCGTTACTATGCCGGTCGCGCCAGCTTGTTTGATATCCTCCAAGCTCACTCCGTCATCAGGACCGTACCATCGCCATGTTTGTTTTAATCGTTTTATCATTTAAAAATCGCTCGTTGAATATTTTAATTTAATTACTTTGGAAAAGATATATTTTCATTGTTTAAAATACACTTTTCCACAATGCTTGTTCTTTCCAATTGTCTGGAAATACCATATGCTTTATATCAACTTCACTACATTTATTGAGAAGTTCAATCAAATCCTTCCTATAATTATTATACAGATTAATAGTTTTCAAACAATATTAAATACAACAAATATCAGCATATATTTTTAATTCTTTATCAGATGTATTTTCATTTTTCCCTTCATTTTCCCAACTATTAATCCACTAATATATAATGCGCTATAGTATTTTTGAACTGTAATAATGATGTTAGAGCCAATACCTTTACACTCCAGAAAATGCGCCAAATCCACCATCAACTGGCACAATAATACCTGTCACAAAACTTGAGCTATCGCTACATAACCATAGTAAAGTACTCACTAATTCTTCAGGTTTTCCAAATCTCTTCATGGGTGTTTCATCCACAATCGTCTGACCGCGACTAGTGAGTGTGCCATCATCTTTTAGCAATAAACTTCTATTTTGCTCAGCAATAAAAAAGCCTGGAGCGATTGCATTAACTCTTAAGCCTTCTCCATATTTGTGTGCCATTTCTACAGCTAACCATTTTGTAAAATTATCAACTGCAGCTTTTGATGCTGAATATCCAAGTACTCTTGTCAAGGCTTGAGCTGCTGCCATCGAAGAAATATTCACGATACAGCCTTTTTTATGTTCAACCATAGCCTCTCCGAATACAACTGATGGCAAAACTGTCCCTGTCAAATTCAGTTCAGTCACTCGACTAAAGTCATCAACAGATAAGTCAAAAATTTGTTGATCAGGCATGATCGTCGCGCCTTTCATATTTCCACCTGCGCAATTCACCAAAATATCAATCCTGCCCCATTTATCGCTTATGATTTTTCTAGCTGATTCTAATTGGGCTCGATCAAGCACATCTGCTGATATGCCAATGACATCTCCGCCATTGTCGATTAATTTTTCGACTGCATTATCGATTTTTTCTTGATTTCTGCTCAATATACACACCTTCGCGCCGGCTCCTATCAATCCATTTGCGAAAGCACTTCCAAGGACACCGGCGCCGCCTGTCACTATGGCTACTTTACCGTCTAATGAAAAATGATTATTCAATTTTTATAATTTTTGATTTTATATTTGTCAATTGAGTTAGATCTAAATTTTAAATTTCTCAAACATTTCGCTTCTCAGTCTTTTCATACTCCAGATCTTCTAAATCAATCGAGGCTATATTTGCGCACTAGAATTCTCTGATTTTGATATGTCTGAATTCTACTTCGTCTCCATGGTCTTGTAAGAGAATATGGCCATTGGGAAGTCGGCCAAAACTTTCCCAAGCTTCATACTTACTCTTTTCGACTAATGCTTCGAATATCTGGCTGTGTCTATTAAACTCGACTACTTTAACATGATTTAACCAATGTTCTACTTGTCCTCCTCTGACGACGATGCGGGCATTGTTCCAGTTGCCGACTCCTTTAAAATTTTTACCTCTACTATTTTGTCTATTTTCTGCTCTGATTAAATCGTACAAGGATCCAACAGTTCTATTTCCATTTTTTCCTTGCTCAGCATCTGGATGTTTTTGATCATCTAAAATTTGGAATTCTAATCCAATGGCTGATCCTTCACCTTGATTTAAAGCAGGATCAACAAAATATTTGATGCCACTATTAGCACCTGCTGTAATTTTAAAATCTACACTTAATTCAAAATTACTGTATGTATCAATTGTCACTATGTCTCCACCATTCCGTGATTCGTAACCTCCTGACGATAATACTTTTAATATTCCATCTTCCATAGCCCAGCCATTCTCTGGAAAGTAATCTAATTTTGCACCTCTCCATCCTGTAGTCGTTTCGCCATCCCAAAGCATACGCCATCCTTTTCTACTTTCACTGTTAGTTAGCATGCTCAGATAACTAATTTCTGGAACATCTGCATCGGAGGCCATTTTGGTTTGATGTAGATCTGTTGTTTTAATTTTAATATCCTTCCACTTAACTGTTTTTCCTTCTTGTTCTTTTTTACTGATGCCATGAACTTGAAATGCGATAAACCCTTCGCTTGTCATATCGTCTACTAGATTTGCACATTGAATACCATTGATCCATGTTCTGATATAAGGCCCGATCGCTTCTATTCTGTAATGATTCCATTCTCCTGGGACGAAGGCTTGTCTAGCTTTTTCATTTCGCGTAAGCGGGTATAACCATCCTCTTCTAGCTTCATCATATACGCCACCTGCCCATTTTCGTGAACTTGTTTCAATTTCACATTGATAACCATGGACTCGAAAGTTATTATAATCTGCTTTGCTGAGACTTCTAAATTGTACGCCAGAATTTAAACCATTTTCAACGAGCACATCAAATTCTAAAATAAAATCTGCGTATGTCTTTTTGGTCGCCATAAAACTATTGGGCGTATTCAGTTTTGAAATACCAACCATTGCGCCATCCTCTATTAGAAAAGTTGCTTCGCCATTAAGCTGTTCGAAATTTGAAAAATCCTTCCCATTAAAAAGCATGTCCCAACCATCATTAGTCGGACTCGCTTGACAAAAAAGGACCAAAATGATTGCAAGTAAAGAGAATAATATTTTCATCTGTTAATTATTGAGCTCAAAATAATCAATTATACCTGTGATGTATCGTATTGATATGTTGTAAAATAATAAAACTTCTAGCTAATTGTGGTAACAATGTCATCAGTTCTGATCGGTGTTACTTAAATAAATCATCTACAGATCTTGTGAATAAATAGCTCTTTTCCTTGTCGTATACTAAGCGCACATAAGGCTGACCCTTTATGTTCTGTCTATTTTATTAAGCTCTTCATTGAAAATACTCGCCATATCTATGTATATGACTGCGTTTTTCCCCTTGACATTAAAAAAATATACTCGCAAATAAATAGCTCAATCTCAAGTAAGTTTGGTATATCCATCTAAATATCAAATCTTTGCGACTTTTATTAAGTGAACTATGGTAAAAAGCTCGACACGCGGACTTGAATTAGCTCAATCGCCTATAAGGAGCCTCATTCCCTATGCGAGGAAGGCAAAGTCAAAGGGCATTGAGATTTTGCATCTGAATATAGGACAACCTGACATTATTACCCCTGAAGCGGCATTAGAAAGAGTTAAGAATTTATCTGATGAAGTGATTCCATATGGATCTTCAGAAGGGAAGCTTTCATTAAGAAGAAGAGTGGCCAAATACTACAAAAAATTTGATATCGCTATTGATGAAAATGATTTGATGGTGACGACTGGTGCCTCAGAAGCCATTCAGTTTTCTCTATTCAGTGCATTTGATCCTGGAGATGAAATCATCATTCCAGAGCCATTCTACGCTAATTATCTTGGATATACTCAGATGAGTGGTATTAATATTGTCCCTGTGACCTCTACTCTGGAATCAGAATTTGAGTTGCCGTCTACTGAGGCATTCTATGAAGCGATCACTCCAAAAACCAAAGGGATCTTCTTATGCAATCCTGGTAATCCGACTGGTAAATTGTACAGTCGCGCATCACTAGAGCGTCTGGCAAAACTGATCAAGGAAGAAGGACTCTTTTTAATTGTTGATGAGGTCTATAGAGAGTTTTGCTATGAAGGTGGTTTTTATTCTGTATTAAATATTGAGGAGATTCGCAATAATGTGATTGTTATAGATTCTATTTCGAAAGTATTTAGTTCATGTGGAGCAAGGATTGGATATGTGGTCACACGGAATCAAGAGTTGATATCCTCGATGTTAAGATATGCTCAGCTAAGGCTTTGTCCACCACACTTTGGCCAGTTACTTGCTGAATCTTGCTATGATGCTTGTGATACTTACTTGCCAGATGTCAAGCTGGAATATAATGATAGACGATTGTATTTATATGACCGTCTCACTCAGATGGAGGGTGTAAAGACTTATCTCCCACCAGCTGCTTTTTACAATGTTGTCGAATTACCAATCGATGATGCAGAGTCATTTTGCAAATGGATGTTGACAGAATTCAGCTTGGATGGTCGAACGGTGATGATGGCTCCTTGCGATGGATTTTATATTGACAAATCTTTAGGGAAAAAGCAAGTTAGAATTGCTTATGTCTTGAATCGAGTACAATTAGCGAAAGCAATGGATTGCCTGGAAGCCGGACTTATCGCTTACAATACTGCACAGTCCTTAGCTACCGGAAAAGTGAAAAATATCTGACCACTTTTAAAACAAAATCTCTGCATTAATAGATAATCTTTTATATTATTAGTGAAATTGAGTTAAAGATCAATCTCCTCATTATCATACTAACACAAGCTTAGCTAATAATTTGATGGATAAAATTCTACATATTAAAACTGCCTTACTGACAATTTTCCTCTTTTTATCATCAAATACTCTATCCGCGCACACAATTGCTAGAGAATGGAATGAATTATTACTGGAAAGCATTCGAAATGATTTTGCGAGACCGACGATACATGCCAGAAACCTATATCACAGCTCTGTCTTGATGTATGATCTATGGGCAGCATACGACCAAGTCTCTGTACCATTTTTTCTTGGTCAGACAGTCGATGGTTTCTATTTTCAATTTAATGGTATTTCTACGACTAATCCTGTACAACAACAAAGAGAGACTGCAATCAGCTATGGCATGTATAGACTTCTTGTTCATCGATTTTCAAACTCTCCTGCTGCTTCCACCATGCTCAGTCAATATGATAATTTTATGGCTTCATTGGGGCATAATATAAATTTCACTTCTACGGATTATTCTAATGGTTCTGCTGCTGCACTAGGTAATTATTTGGCAGATCAAATTATAAATTTCGGTTTACAGGATGGTTCAAATGAAATTAATGGCTATGCCAATACTTACTATTCTCCCATAAATCCATCCATGGTGATCGCCTTACCAGGCAATCCTAACCTTGTTGACTTTAACAGGTGGCAGCCACTCAGTTTTAATTTCTTTATCGACCAATCCGGAAATGTTTTTCCTACGAATACCCCTGACTTCCTAAGTCCAGAATGGGGCGATGTCAGTCCATTTTGTTTAAGCGATAATGACAAGACAGTTTACTCAAGATCAGGAAATGATTACCAAGTATTTCACGATCCAGGTCAGCCGCCATTGCTTGATCAGTCTACTGGAATTGGTGCAGCTTATAAATGGGGATTTGAATTAGTATCAAGTTGGTCCGCGCATATGGATTCTGCAGATCCAACGATCTTGGATATTTCTCCCGCGAGCATTGGAAATATATCAACTTATCCTAGCACCTTTACTGGCATGCAATCCTTTTATGATTTTACTAATGGAGGTGATGCAAGTCCTGGACACACATATTCTAGGAAATGTCTGCAATCCAGTGCTTGTCATAAATAACTTACCATTGTCTCCAACAAATCAGCTTTATGAAGCTACAAGTAATATCATGTCTGATGCGATAATCGGCAATGGGTTGAATATCAACTACGAAGCTGGTGTAGAAGTCAACTTATTATCAGACTTTGAAGTCGTGAATGGAGCAACATTCCTCGCTGAAATATCACCTTGTTTCTAAAGTATTTCAAATCTTACTATTTGCCTGCGAATGTCATATTCGCTTAATTAAAACATTGTACTTTTACGCACGTTTATAATTACAGATGTCAGAGGAAAAAACCCAATTTGATTTTAAAACTCTTGTCAGAGTTGTTTCACTAGCAAGGCCTTACACTAAGATATTTTTTCTTGCAGGGGTCTTATCAATTCTTCTTGCCTTATTTTCTGCACTCATGCCATTTCTCATCAATGTCATGGTAGATGACTATATACAGCAAAAAGATTTACCTGGACTTTATAGAATGTCAGTCATTTTTGGCATTCTGGTATTGGTGACTGTCGTCTTCAGATACGCTTTCCTGTATAGCACAGCTATTTTAGGTCAAAGTGTGATAAAAGATTTAAGAGTACGTGTATTTAAGCACATCACTTCTCTGAAAATGAGATATTTTGATCAAACGCCTATCGGTAAGACGACGACTAGAACGATCAATGATATAGAAAGCATCAATACAATATTTACTCAAGGAGTGGTCACGATGATCGCCGATATACTAGGTATATTTACCATCCTCGGCTTTATGTTATATTCAAGTTGGAAATTGACACTTGTCTGTTTAACTACTTTACCTCTATTGCTCATTTCAACTTACATTTTTAAAGAAAAAGTAAAATCAGCATACCAAAAAGTAAGAACTCACATCACTGAAATGAATGTCTTTCTACAGGAAAGAATTACAGGAATGCAGATTGTACAAATTTTCAATGTAGAAGAGAGAGAGCGTCATAATTTCAAAAAGATCAACCGGCAATACACCAAAGCAAATTTAGATTCGATACTCTATTATGCCGTGTATTTTCCAGTTATCGAAATCATACAATACGGCACGCTCGCGATCATGGTCTGGTGGGGCGCTAAATGGTTTGCAGATGACACACTTACGATAGGTGTGCTTGTCGCATTTCCTATGTACATCACGAGGCTTTATCGTCCTATCAGGATGCTTGCGGATAAATTAAATACTATCCAGATGGGTCTTGTCGCTGCGAATCGTGTTTTCGAAATTATTGATAATACTGAACAAATTCCAAATCATGGATTCAAGCAAAATGTAGAATCCAAAGGACATCTAGAATTCAGAAATGTCAACTTCGCATATGATGAGGAAAACTACGTCATTCATGATTTAAGCTTCGAGCTAAAGCCTTATGAGACTTTAGCAATTGTCGGCAGTACTGGATCAGGTAAAACGACAATCATAAATATCCTAAATCGATTTTATGACATTCAAACGGGTGATATTTTACTTGATGGTAGTAGCATCAGGAAGTACACTTTGGAGGAACTTAGAAAAAGAATTTCAATCGTACTACAGGATGTTTTTTTATTCACTGGTACAGTTATGGAAAATATTACACTTCGAGATGATTCATTCTCAAGAGAGGAAGTGATCGAGGCATCTAAGCTTATTGGTGCGCATGAATTTATCGAGAATATGCCAGGTGGATATGACTATGTGGTCGCTGAAAGAGGAGGTAATTTATCAATGGGCCAAAGACAACTGATTAGTTTTGTGAGAGCCTTAATATTTAATCCAACAGTTTTAATTCTGGATGAAGCGACTTCATCTATCGACCAAGAAACTGAAGCAGTGATTCAACATGCGATAGAAACTCTGATTGCTAAACGGAGTTCTATCATTATAGCGCATAGATTATCGACGATTCGACATGCTGATAAAGTACTGGTTATGGATCAGGGAAAAATGGTAGAGCTAGGCTCACACGAGCAGCTTTTAGAAAATCCAAATGGCAAATTTAGAGAACTCTATGAAATGCAATTTTCTGAGGAATTAGTAGTCGAATAAGCATATTAGAACTTAACAAATATACTTTATTCTAGATACCCAACACATCTATACCTTGTTCAAAAACAATATCGACAGGAATTCCAGCTTCAGATAATCGATTTAAATCACCTTGCAAACCGTCTTTTATTTTAGCCTTCTCTGCGACAAGTGCTGCGACCTTATCATAATCGCCATCACCCTGAAGCGTCAAGATAAGTTCTGATAAATCATCCATGGCCGATTCAAAATTCTCAAAATTTATTTTGTATTTGCCTGTCTGTGCATTCTTTTCGAAAGCACCTTTTTCATTGAAATAATTAAAGCGAATCATATTGGCTTTACCATGAGCAGAAGATGCACCGAATCGTACAGATCTAAAGATAGAAGTCATAAAAGTGACATAATAGTCTTTGAGATCTGCAGTCAATTCGCCCCCTTCATGAAGTTGTCTGATCATATACAATCCCAGCATATCAGCCTTTCCTTCTTCCAAAGCAGAAGCATGTTCTTTAAGGGCCGTCCTCACAGTCCCTTTACCATCAATTGTATTTTTTATACCTAGACCATGAGCTACTTCGTGAAACATCGTGTTAGAAAAAAATGCATCGAATGTAATGTGCTCGCGCTGACTATTATCTACAAGCATATCAGCAATCGGGATCAATATTTTATCAAATTTAGCTCGCATTGCATTTTTTAATTGTAATCTTCGCGTGCCTTTTGCAAGTTGTACTTTTTCATCATTTGGTAAATTAATCGCAATGGTTTTACTGCCCGCATTACAATCTCCTGCATAGTAAATTACGTCATAAGCATTAAGCTCTGTATCTCTACCAGGAGATTCTTTCTTATAGGCATCTCCTACTGGCAAACCTTTTTGAAGATCTGGTAGAAATGCTGCATATTTAGCGAGGCGTTTACTCCATTCCATATCCTTAATAAGGACATAGGCTTCATGTGCAGTTTTGTAACCATATAGCTGATCCTCATAATTTTCAATTGGTCCAATGACGACATCAATCTCATTTGTTTTCATATCTAACCATGCCATATCACTTTCTTGATAATCATCTTTTATAATTGCGTTTGCACGTAGTGTTAAGTAATTTTTAAGTCCAGCATTTTCTGTTAAGTCTGCTGCTTGAAGTAACAATTCTGATACTCGTTTGACTTGAGAAGGAAACATTTTGTGGTATGGAATTGATATTAATTTGCCTGAATCATCTCGTCTTATAAATGTGTATAAACTCGTTTTGTCAGTAATATCTGCTGCTTCAAATTCTTCCTTGGTCATGTCCTGCGGATAAAAATTTGCGCCGTCTGGTTTTGATCCAACATCCTTGATAAATGGTTGGTTACCATCTAGTCTATCCCACGGTCCATAATTCACGTTTGCAAATAATTGTTCCTCAGAATTTTCTAATGAAGTAAGAAACTCAGTTTTATTGCCGTAAGCTTCATACCAAAATAACTCATTCATGATATCTGCAGCTTCTATCAAAACCTTGATCATTTTTCTTTGATTAGCGGAAAGAGAAGACAAATTAGTTGTCAATTTAAAGGGCGTGTATTTACTCAATAGCTTTTGTGTAGCTGTGCTTGGCTTTTTATTCCAATCATAGGAATCTATAATGGATGATTCAGCAGGAGTACTTATCTGAGATGTTTCTTTCGTATTACAAGAAAAAGCAGATATAAAAATTGTAAGTGTGAGTATGAGCTTATAATAATTCATAAATAACATTTGAAGAGATTGTCATAATTAAGATACTTAATGTGGCAATGACTTACGTGATGGACCCAAGATTTAAGATTCAAACAACGACAGTTCTCCTTGAGTGTGGATATCAGGAATATCTAAAGCTTTAACAAAGCCACTACAAAAAGTTCGAAGCCATTTATCGTGACTATACAACACGTCACATCCACTAGCTGCTGCTATTGCGGCTATCATACAGTCATACTTTACTTTTCTCTTAGTTAGTCCAACTTTTTTTGCTTCTTTAATTTCCCTTACATCTCCATTTTTGTGCAAATGAATATTCATCATCTCTGAACATATTTCACTTGCCATAATATCAAACGGCTTTATGATAAATGACTCTTTCATGATAGAAACTATTTGTTCCCTCTCTGATTTCGTATTTAATTGAGTTACCTCTGTTATTACGGGAGTAGGAATTATTATTTTGCAACCAATCTCTTCTAACCACTTAATAAAGTTGTTACATTTTTGAATCATATGAATTTGATCCTCATTGGCTTTCTGTCTTATTCCCCAAATGTATGTTTGAGCATCTATTACAACTAATTTTGGTGTTTTATTAGCCATCTGCTAATATGTCTTGCAAGTTGTCTATGTCATCCCATACAGCACCGCCAGCCTCTCTTAGTCTTTTAAAAGTGTCTGTCAATTTTGCTTTTTTATGAAGCGTAAAATCTTTTATTTTGAAATCT
>Ga0209828_1002938_pt1 | contig 13521 bp, 14 predicted proteins | sample MaitaG_FD_187429 | JGI IMG/M metagenome (GOLD analysis project Ga0209828, IMG submission 187429) | Marine algal microbial communities from Maine, USA - Maine_Asex2 metaG (SPAdes) (version 2) | ecosystem: Host-associated > Algae > Red algae > Unclassified | place: Maine, USA | collected 2015-01-05 | reverse complement strand
GGTTGGATTTTCCCATAGCTTTAATCATGAAGTCGCAGGGAAATTCAACTAATGTTTCTTGTTGCTCTTCCAACACATTCACTCCACAAATATCTTTTTGACGCTATCAGAAATATTAGTCCAAGTACCACCTGCGTCAACACTGTCCATGGCAACTAGCGGCTTCTCTAAGACGATTCTATCTATATCTTTGATAATTGCCATACCGATAACGTCACCACGCTTCACTGGTGCGTCGATAGATTTATTGATTTCCATTAGACCTTTGAGCTGAGAGTAATGCCCTTTAGGGATAGTGACGTAAAAATCTTCAAGAATTCCCGTGGGTATTTTGGACTGAGTGCCTTTCCAAACACGTGCTTCAGTTAATACCGAGTTAGCATCGTAAAGTTTATGCGTCTCATAGAAACGGAATCCGTACTCGAGGAGTTGCTGGCTGTAGTTAGTTCGTGTTTTGTCTGAATCTGCACCTAAGACGACAGAAATCAATCGCATCGAACCCCGCTGGGCCGATGATAATAGGCAATAGCCAGCGCTTTCTGTATGGCCTGTCTTTACACCATCTACAGTCTTGTCATGCCACAACAATTTGTTGCGGTTGTATTGTTTGATACCGTTATAGCTGTATTCTTTTTTCTTGTATAGCTCATAGTGTTTTGGGTATTCAGTTATTACCGCTCGGGTCAGTGTTGCGATATCACGAGCAGTCATGTAATGGCGCTGGTTTGGCCAGCCAGTCACGTTGACAAAATTGGTGTTGCTCATTCCTAGACGTGCTGCCTCTTCATTCATTTTCCGAACGAAGTTTTCTTCACTGCCCGCGATGTGTTCAGCCAAGGCAATCGCCGCGTCATTTCCCGATTGGATTATGAGGCCGCTAATCATCCGGCCGAGAGGGACTTTTTTGCCTGCTTCCAGAAACATTCTGGAGCCTTCCATTTTCCATGCTTTCTGACTGACTATAACGCGGTCATCAACACTGATATTGCCCTTTTCCAGCTCTTGATAAAGAATGTAGGCCGTCATTAATTTAGTAATACTGGCCGGTTCAATTCGTTTGTCAGGATCTTTTGCCGCAAGCTCAGTGCCACTCAAAAAGTCGACAAGCAAGTACTGGGTTGCCTCCAGCTTTGGGGGTTCTGGAATACTACTATCGGCAGCATGGCTGATATTGGCTAAACCAAATATCAGGCAAAGAAAAACAGGGATAATTCGAACAAACATACTTGTATAAAGCCTCGACAAACTTGTTAAGGTAGCTCCTGCTAAATTTCGAACTACAGCCACAGTATTATAAACCGTGTAGTTAGACCTTACAGCCTCTTTTGTATTATTTCCAGCGATTTTATAGAGTGATGAAGTCGGCACTCTCATTGCAACTTGGCTATCTCTAGAAACGCTATTTCTTGGTAGCTTTTTGTTGAGATTGCTCACGGATATAATACGTTTATAAAATAATTTTGGTGTATGTTTTAGTATTAATTTTTTGTATGTTTTGAGAGCTACCCGCCCCCTAACAGGACGGGCATTATCTTTAGTTAATCGTTTAACGAATATTAACTTTCAACTACTTTGAATTGTGTAAGGCCATCACTCATCAGACTCTCTTTAATTTTATCAATTTGTGCTTGGCGTTTGAAGGGGCCGAGTCTAACCATATGTAAGCTTTTACCTGTTTTAGTCTGGCGAGATTCCATAGTTGCATTAGGTAAGCCAATCGAAGATAGGCGAACGAATGTATCCATAGCCTGCTCAGAATCCGGATAGGTTCCCACAACTACGTAGTAGTTTTTGTTACTCGATAGCGCAGAACGTGAAGCGCCAGCAGCTTGCCTGGGTTGCTGATAGCTATTATTTTGATAGTTGTTAGTTCGCGCTACACCTGAAGGTAACGCCAAAGCTGGAGGAACTACCAAGCTAGACTGCTCACTGTCTTTATACGACTCTTCTTGACTACCAAACTTGGTAATACTTTTGATGGATTTATTGACCTGACTACAAGCGGTGAGAACACTCGCGGCAGCCAATATGACTAAGGTGGTTCTTATTTTCATTATTATCCCCTGAAACAAATTTTATTATTTTTGGTATGGTTCAAAGCCCAGATTACCACCCCTGACTATAACATAAGCAACCGAAATGGATCGAGTCCCGACAGTCGGCTGCAAAATGACTTATGAGGCCTCGTAGCCTATTTTGCGCTTTTTTAAGCCCATTAATAAGCCAAAAGCCGCCATTAGAGTGACCATTGAAGTCCCACCGTAACTGACGAGCGGCAGTGGTACGCCGACTACTGGTAGAATTCCGCTGACCATACCCGTGTTAACCAGTAGGTAGACGAAGAAAGTTAAGCTAAGACTTCCCCCTAGCAAGCGTGAGAAAGTATCCATTCCGCAGGTGGCTAAGTACAGGCCACGCCAGATGATGAAGACATAGACCCCGAGTAAGATCAGGTTTCCCAGTAAGCCGAACTCTTCGCCAAAGATTGCAAAAATAAAATCGGTGTGGCGTTCTGGTAAGAAGTCCAGACGCGACTGATCTCCATTGAGCCAGCCTTTTCCATAGACTCCACCTGAGCCAATTGCGATAGTTGATTGAATGATTTGATAGCCACTGCCGAGCTTATCGCTGCTAGGATCAAGTAGCGTTAATACCCGTTGGCGTTGGTAATCTTCCATGCCAAAATAGAATAATAATGGAGCGGCTCCGGCTAAGGCGATAAAAATGCTAATCAACCACTTCCAAGCAATCCCTGCAAAGTAGATGACAAAAAAGCCAGCGCTACCGACCAGTAGGGCGGTGCCTAAATCCGGTTGCTTGGCAATTAGCAACATAGGGGTAACTACTAGAGCCCCCGCAAATAATATATGCAGAAATTTAGGCGGCAGCGTTTTATTGGAAAAATAACTGGCGACCATTAGCGGCACGGCTAATTTCATTATTTCTGAGGGCTGGAAGCGAAATGCACCAATTTCAAGCCACCGTTGTGCACCGCCACCTGTAGAGCCTTGAACCAAAACCAGAATCAGTAATATGATTCCACCACCGTATATCCAGAGAGACCATTGAGTCAATATGTGGCTGGGTAATTGAGCAGCGATCAACATTGCAATGGCTGCGATCCCGAGGTGGATGAAATGGCGTTGCATCATATCTGCATTTTCACCACTGGCACTGTGCAGCGTGATTCCTCCAAGCGTCAGTAGGATTATCAAACTGATTAAAAGCACTAGATCAAGTTTGGAGAGCACTCCCCATATATGCCGGAAAATACCGAGTGATTCATTCATTGTGGCCCGCTTTCATATCGTCATACATTATTGTTAGATTTTTTCTTAGTCTTGTCTGTCGCTTGCTTTTTCTTATCAGCGTTCTCTTCGGTTTCAACTTGAATCGGTTCTGGGACGGGTTTGGGTAGCAGATAAGAATCTAATAACTTTCTGGCTAAGGGAGCGGCAACAGCACTACCGCCACCGCCGTTTTCGACAATGACTGAAATGGCAATTTCTGGGTTTTTCAATGGGGCAAATGCTACAAACAGCGAATGGTCGTGCAGTCGTTTAGCTAGCTTTGAGGCGTTGTATGTTTTGTTCTGAGCGATGCCGAAAACTTGAGCCGTTCCTGTTTTTCCCGCATAGCGATATTTTGCGCCTGCTCCTGACCTTCTGGCCGTTCCCATTGGGCCATGCACGACGTTTACCATGCCCTGTATTACAGTGTCCCACTCTCGCTGCTTCATATTTACGCTGGGTAGTGCGACTAGGTTAACGCGTTTTTCTGGGAGGTTTCGGGAAATCCGTACTGCACGCAATACATGAGGCATCATACGTCGACCACGCATCGCGATAGTTGCCGTTGCATGAGCAAGTTGCAGTGGAGAGGCCGTCCAGTAGCCTTGGCCAATGCCAATATTAACGGTATCGCCTGGGTACCACATGGTTTTATGACGCCTAAGTTTCCACGCTTGCGTTGGCATCAAACCTGAGCGTTCATGAGGAAGATCAATTCCTGTTTTTTTACCAAAGCCAAATTTATTCATCGCTGCAGAGAAACGGTCTATTCCCATGCGATAAGCTAAATCATAAAAATAGACGTCACAGGATTGATAGATTGCTTTATTCAGTGAGACATGGCCGTGGCCTGTTTTTTTCCAGCAGCGATAATGGCGTCTTGTGCCAGGAATCTGAAAGTAACCTTTACCGTAAACACTTCGCTTAGTGGTGACTACGCCTGCATTTAAGGCTGCTAAACCGGCGATAGGTTTAATGGTAGAACCTGGTGGGTAGGCTCCTTGTAGGGCTCTGTTAAACAAGGGGCGGTCCATATCATCACGCAATGCATTGTAATTTTTGTAGGAGATGCCATTGACGAATAAATTAGAATCGAACATGGGAACACTGGCCATGGCCAAGATCTCACCATTGCGAGGATCCATTGCGACGACAGCGCCACGCTGGCCTTCTAGTAATTGCTCTGCCTTGATTTGTAGCTCAAGGTCAATACTCAAAAATAAGTCTTCACCAGAAATAGGGGACTCTTCTGCTAATGTCCGTTGAGGCTCACTGTGGGCATCCATTTCGACCTTTTTGAAGCCGGCTTTACCGTGCAAGCGCTCTTCATAAAATCGTTCAATACCTGTTTTTCCAACATGAGTTGAGCCCTTGTATTCGTTTTTTCCAAGCCGTTCCAAATCTCGTGTGTCGATTCGCCCTACGTAGCCAACCACGTGAGAAGCGACCGAGCCGAGTGGATACACTCTTTCCGTTCGAATATTGACAGCAAAGCCAGGAAATCGATACTGGTTGACTGAGAAAATCGCAATCTCCTCTTCAGTCAATGCTGAGCGTAAGATAACAGGTTGGAATTTAGAGTTAAGGCGCAGTTGTTGTTTAAACTTATTAATTTCTTTTGGGCTAATCGGAATGAGTTGCTGGATAATAGCGATGTGCTTATCCATGTCCTTGGCGATATCGCGGACAACTTCTAATACATATTCAATTTTATTATCGGCGAGAACAATACCATTGCGATCATAAATTTGGCCTCGCACAGGAGGAATAGGGATGCGCTTCTGATAATTCTCCTGCCCAAGCTGAGTTAGTTGCTCATGATTGGTTATCTGGAGATAAAATAGGCGAACACCAATAACTGATAAGAGGCATAAAACTATTAATCCTGCCACAACTGCACGGGATCGGAATAGTAGGTATTCATCTCTTTCGTCTTTGAGAACTCTTGTTTCCGACATCGTACCCGTATTCTTTTAGTATTATTAAAATGGATTGTGCCAAATTACCACAATCCATTAATTATTGTTATTACTATCAGTCAACAATCTGACTCTAAAGGCACGCACTAACCAATCTCTCTAGGGCGCTTTTGGAGTTTGATATTTAACTTCTTTCTGAAACGGTTTCCAAGTCGTTTCATACCCCACAAAACCTTTTTCGTTCGCTGGCATTTGGCGAGTAGTAACGTACTCAGTTACACCTTCTGGTACCGCAGGTCTCTGCTTAGATGGTTCGCTCATGGAATTTTCCTCTTTTCAATTATCAAATAAATCTGTGGATCATCGCGTTATTAATTGGTTGTTTTGCCGATATTTAGCAATATATCGTCACACTTGCAGTGAGGCAACAAGTTCTTTGGCTTGCTGCATTCGTTCTGCTGCTTTTGCTTGATAGGTCACATATTCAGTACCATCAAATAACTTACTAATTTTGTCGAACCCTGCGACGGATGTTTCGGCCATGTCCAAATAGTCTGACTCAGCAGCAAGGGAGTACATCGCCGATACTCTGTTGGCAGACACCATCGCCCAAATCAGTGGTAGCGCATCCCTATCAAGCACTTTCAGTACAGAATCATACACAGGGATTGATGCTTCTAAAGAGCCTATGTCTTCTTCATGCTCACCCAGAGCTTGCAGCGTGGCAGCCAGATTGTTCTGCGTTATTGCCCAAGCAATCTTATTCTTTTCCGCGGTGCGTTCGGTCAGTACGTTGCGGAATGCCACCAGAGATTGCTGCAGGGTGCGCGAGCCGCGTCGATGTGTACCGAGCTGATATAGCACTATACCTGCGCTGGACATCGCAGCAGCCCAGACGTCAGTATCGTCATCACGCGGTAGTAGGGCCACCGCCTTGTGAATAGATCCTAAGGCTTGTTTTAACATTCCCGTATCATCTTCAAGGCGGCCGATGATGTGTATAACAAGAGCCATATTGTATGTGGAATGCGCCCATTCCAAAGGCATATCGTCTTGAGTGCGAATTTCGAGTGCTTGTTCGTAAGACAACGCTGCCTGCTCCAGATAATGAACACTGCCGCTACGCTGACCGATAAAGCCCATAACATCACCAATGCTGTGATGAATAGCTGAGATCCTGACGGGATCTTCCACCCGGTCTGTCATCATCTGCATAGTTTGTAGCAATTCAATGCATTGCTGAAAGGCGTGTGCACCACCGAGACGTAATTCCCGTATGTCTGCGGCATCCTGAAGCGTGTCTTGCGAGTTTGCCCACTCAATCAAATTTGGCTTATTTAAGCTAAGTTCAAAAACAGTGTTTTCGAATCGTTCAATGGACTGCCTTAACGTGGCGTAAACAGGTGACTCGGGATCTATAACGCCAAGCAGGTCGCGACCATTGTTCTGATGGCGCCATTGGAAGGAAGCTCCAAGACCAGGCGCTAACAATGTTTCTGAATATAAATGAGACAAATCGAATCTCTGCTGTCTTAGCTGGAAATTGGTTTTACGTTTTGACTCTCACCGACGATCTCGCTTATATCGGGTTCAGCGTCAAGTGGGCCACCAAATTCTAGTTCTTCTTCTGTCGCTTCACGTACAGTAAGGATGTTCAATCTGAATACGACCTCGCGACCAGATAAAGGATTGTTGCCGTCAATCGTGACGGATGTGTCGTCAACTTTAGTAACGAGAAACGTTTTGGTGCTGCCTTCTTCACTTTCCATCAAGACAGAGGTGCCAACTTTTCGGTATTCCTCTGGCACATTCTCGACCCTGTCTGTAACGACTAATGATTCATCTCGTGGGCCAAAAATCTTCCTGCAGTCAATTGGAACTTCAATAATGTCACCGGGCAGCTTACCTTCGATTTCGGCAGTCACCTGAGGCGCGAGGATCTCGGTAACTCCATGTATGTAACCAATTGGAAATTCGACTTCTGTGAGTACGCTATTGGTTTTTACGTCAATTACCTTATAAGTAAGTTCTACAAGCTTGCCATCACTGACTGGATCTTCCATCGTTATGTCGTTCATTCAAAACTCCGTAAGAGCTGCGCTAAAGGTTAAGATCAAAAACACTACCGGCCCGTTAACTTACTAGAAGATGGACGCACCAAAAATCTTGATCTCGTCTTCCTTATCGTAACCGATAACCATTCGCCCAAGCCATTCGCCTTCCTTTTTAGTGCTGCGTACTCGGTACAAGCAGGTGATATGTTCACCACGGCGAATTAAGCCAAGGAAGTCATAGTTAGGATCAAGACTTCTGGTCAATTCACTTTTCGCAAATTGCTTGCCAATCTCGATTTCGTTAAGGCCAAACAGCATTTCATAAGAAAAATTTCGAATGAACTTTCCGTACTCTCCTGCGTTGGAATACTTAATAAGGTCATCCCACATCGGATGTGCAGTCGCGAAAATCTCGTCGTCTGATTGTTCGATAATATTCATTGGGCTCTCTGGACAAGATCACGGGGTTTCAGTGACTGTCTACTGACAAGAAATAACAGACTTATCGCTGCTATTGCGTATCGTTTAGAAAAGGGTGGTGTGGAGGTAAAAACAGTAATCGAGGAGCACTGCTAATTAGCAGTAACTCCCCGAAGGTTTTTTACAAACAGCCTGCTAATTTTACAATCAGGCTGCGTCTTTCTCTTCTTTATCAACATCAATCAAATGATAAAGCGGTGCTTTTTCCATGGTGTACTCGCCAGTTTCCGGATCACGACGTGAAACGGTCAGTACATGCCAGTTCTCATCATCCAGCTTCATGTGATCACCACGATAGTAGTAACCAGGCCAGCGTGTTTCTTCACGGAATAATGTGTGTTGAAGCACTGATTCTGAAGTCAATTGGCGATGCTTGATTTCCCAAGCCCGTAGCAGCTCATGAATATCTTCTGCCGCGATCTTTTCGAGATCTTCCTCCAGCAACTTCATCTTCTTCAAACCGATATTTAGCAGCTTATCGTTGGTCATATAGCTAACAGTTACACCACCGCCGTATTCATCCATTAACTTCTGCAAGCGATCAAGTGCTTGTCGTGGGTTGATGTAATGTGGGTTAACCGAACCTGCCGTAATTTCGTTACGGAAAGTCTTGTAGTGTTCCATCGGCTTGTAGATTTGCTCTTTGCGACGTTGAATCTGCTCGTCAGAAATGCTAATACCACTAGCTTTACCATCATCAATATACTGACAGGCAGCTTTTGCAGCAAGACGGCCTTCCGTAAATGATCCAGAAGAGAATGCGTGAGGTGTTCCACCCACCGCATCACCTGCACCAAACAAACCTTCAACCGTCGTCATGCGGTTATAACCCCAGTAGTACTCTGGAGGTGATAGATCAGATGGTCCTGAACACCAAGCACCACAACCTGTTGCATGAGAACCCATGACATAAGGCTCGGAGGTTGTTAATTCTGGATTTTCATATTTAGGATCAACATCCGTTGCTGCCCACAATACGGCCTGACCAACGGTCATGCCTAAGAAGTTGTGCCAGCCAATCTCTTCAAGGTGCGGATCTTGGAATGCTTCCATGGTGACCATGTGGATTGGGCCGCGGCCTGCATTGACTTCTGAAATGAACGCGTGGTTACGCAAGCAAGTTGGGATAGGGCGATGACTAAGGTGAGATACTTCAGGGTCAAGATATTCTTTACCTACAATTTCTTGTAGTGAAGGCCACCATTTCGATTCGTATTCTTCACCTGCACCGTTACAAGTATAAGTTTTCAAATGCAGGAAGTAAGCGCCTACCGGGCCATAACCATCTTTGAAACGCGCCAATACAATGCGGTTTTCCATTTGCGTCATCTTTGCGCCAGCTTCGATTAATAGCCCGTATGCTGAACCTGAAGACCAAGGGGCATACCAGACTCGACCAGCACCTTCACCCACTGAGCGTGGCTTAAAGATGTTAGAAGCACCACCTGCTGCTACAACAACGGTCTTAGATTTAAAGACGTGGTAGTTACCGGTTCGTACGTTGAAGCCAACGGCACCCGCAACACGGTTATCTTTAGCATCATCCATCAATAGATGCGTGACGCAAATACGGTTGAATACCTGATCAGCTGATTTTTTAGCTGCATCAGCAACAATTGGCTTATATGACTCACCGTGAATCATGATCTGCCAGCGACCTTCACGCAGATAAGTTCCCGTTTCCGGGTTTTTCATCAGCGGTAGACCCCAGTCTTCAAACTGGTGTACAGCAGAATCAACGTGACGTGCCATATCAAACAGCAAGTCTTCACGAACCATTCCCATCAAGTCGATACGAGCATAGCGTACGTGATCTTCTGGGTTGTTCTCACCAAAACGCGTACCCATGTAGCAGTTGATTGCGTACAAACCCTGCGCTACCGCACCAGAGCGATCAATATTAGCTTTTTCGGCAATGACAATCTTTTTGTCCTGGCCCCAGTAGCGTGCTTCAAAAGCCGCGCCCGTTCCACCAAGACCTGCACCACAAACTAGGATGTCGATATCGTCTTCGATAATAGTTTTATATCCCATTAGTACGATACCCCTAGTTTCATCTTCAGCCCATTGGACTCAAGTGTGTGAATGTCGCCTTCATCGAAGCGGATATATTTGGGTTCGCTAAACAACAACTGGCTGTCACGCTGTTCTTGGCTAGGTGCATCAACTTCACTCAATATTGGCGTGCCGCTACCCCAAGGCTTGGTGGTGATCGGTGCTAATAAATCCATGTCCGTTTTGCCGTTACGGAACTTGATGCGCCAAGCAATAACGCCCTTTTCTTCGTCGCGCTTAACGCGAACAGAATGTCCGAGTGGTGCGAAGTCTGCATAGCCACGAACGTCAATAGCGTTGTGTGGACATGCTTTAACGCAGGAGTAACACTCCCAGCACATGTTTGGTTCAATGTTATAAGCACGGCGAGTCGTTTTGTCGATGTGCATAATGTCCGACGGACAGATGTCGACACAGTGGCCGCAGCCGTCACATCGAGTCATTTTTACAAAAGTTGGCATAATAAATCTCCTGCCTAAAAAGGCCGATTAATAGACAGTCTTTAGAAGTGACGAGGGGCTTCGTTTTTAATTCCAAGGCCCATGTTAGGTGGATTCCTTCCCATGTACTGAGTAATATCAGGGAATTTGTCGTGTACATCCTGATCACTCATGTCGAAGTCAGCAGGTAAGTTCTCGTTTGAACCGTCTGCTTGAGCCACCTTCTTCTGGAAAGCCGCAGCGGGCTTGAAGAACATGTGTGCAAACTTAGACCAGTAAACGCTGCCAAATAATACAGTCGAACTAAGTATAAACAGTACAAAGAAGAACATAGATCCTGTGAAAGACCATAGCAAAGCAAATGTTGCAGTTGCAATTAACCCTACAATAAAGAGATCCCCACGTCCGTTAAACTCATACCATTTAACACCTTCCGAAGCGACATCCACACGGATAGCAAACCAGAACCAGTATCCGCCAACACACAAAGACCAAGCGCCAACATGCCAGAGAAATGCCACCAGACCAGGTGCTTCTTTAGCATCCGCTCCCGTGTATTTAAAAATTAGTAAGGCAGTCGTTATCACAAAAAAGATAAAGCCGTACATTGTCAAAAGGTGAGAAATTCTACGTCTTTTGCTTTGGAACTCGGACGATGTCAGTACTTCATTGGCGACTGTCTTAAGTGCAAGTTTAGCCTTGTCACCGCTTTCGATTTCTTTTTTTGCATCGGCTTGCGCTTGCTTAGACGTCTCAAAAAAGTACTTGGCACTTTGCTTGTGCATTACGTCAAGTAGGGTGCCGCCGATGACCAGCAGTACCATCAGGATGACGTACCATTGCATGACCCCCGGTGATATAAACGCCGTAAGATCGGCAAATGGATTGTTAGTGAGCATTGTGATCGTTTCCTCCGATTGTCTGCAACTGCTGGATAGAAGTTCCCAGAACACAACATACTAAAGGGTTTGAATCATTAAGTATATTCTGATTTATTATGCACCCATCAATTTTACTTATGACTATATTGGGTTAATTACTGCACAAATGTTGTGGTAGCAATTGAGGTTTAATAGTTGCTGTGGCGAATTCAGGCTATGGCTTTTTCATTCGTAGTGTTGCAAACCTCACTTCGATAGTTTGTTGTTAACTTAGGCTATAGACAACTAAGAATATTCAAGATATGGTTTTTTAGCCTTTTTTATTGCCACAGGATGTAGACGCTAAGTTCAATGTGGAAGTTTGAAGGTCTATTATAATCAACAACGGATAGCTGATGAATACTCTTATTTCTCCTCATGGCGCGGATGCGCTCAAACCACTCTTTGTTACAGATGATGCTGAACGGGAACAGCTTAAGAGCGATTCTCAGACGTTACCTTCAACAGTAGTCAGCTCCGCGACAGCCGGTAACGCGGTGATGCTAGCGGCTGGTTATTTCACACCACTTGACGGTTTTATGAATAAAGCTGATGCTTTGTCTGTTGGCCAGTCCATGCACACTGTTGACGGATTGTTTTGGCCGACACCGGTGCTTAACCTGCTTAGTGATGTTGGTGAGTTCAAGGTTGGTGATCGAATTGCGTTAAAAGATCCTAATGTTGAAGGCTCACCCGTTTTAGCTGTTCAAAGCATTGAAGCCATTGATGTATTTTCTGATGATGAACTTAATACGCTGGCGCAGCAAATATACGGTACTACCGATCCTGAGCATCCTGGCGTTGCAGAATTTCGAGCGCAAGGAAATACGGCAATTGCAGGGCCGATTCAGGTGCTGAGCTATAGCTATTTTGAAACCGAATTCCCTGATACCTTTCGCACAGCGGGACAAATTCGTGACAGCATCGTTGAGCACGGTTGGAAGCGTGTGGTGGCGTTTCAAACACGCAATCCAATGCATCGCGCTCACGAAGAACTTTGTCATATGGCAATGAAGCGGTTGAATGCTGATGGCTTGGTAATACATATGCTGTTAGGTAAGCTCAAGCCGGGCGATATCCCAGCACCTGTGCGCGATGCAGCCATTCGTACCATGATCGATTTATACTTTCCTGCCAACTCTGCGGAAGTGACTGGATACGGCTTTGACATGCTTTATGCTGGGCCACGTGAAGCGTTATTGCATGCACTTTTCCGTCAGAATATGGGCGCTACTCACTTTATTATCGGGCGAGATCATGCGGGTGTGGGTGATTACTACGAGCCATTTGAAGCGCAGGAAATTTTTGATCAGCTTCCAGAGGGTGCGCTCAAAATAGAATTGTTCAAAGCAGACCATACGGCGTACTCGAAAAAGCTCGATAAGGTCGTAATGATGAGCGAGGCTCCGGATCATACTAAAGAAGACTTCGTTTTGTTGTCCGGTACGGCTGTACGGAAGATGCTTAGTGAAGGTAAAGCGCCACCACCGGAGTTCTCAAGGCCTGAAGTTGCAAAAATATTAATGGATCACTACCAGCAGTCATAAAGTGGGCAGGTAGCCATCGAAATTTTCAAGGTGGACTCAACAAAGTACAGCAATTTAAAGTTTGTTGTACTTTGTTGCTGTTCCTCGTGACTTCTCAACGGGGTATTTTTTGCCGTTAGCTATAATTTTTTCAGCAGCAGCTTCTTGAATATTAATACCGGCACGCTCGGCTACCAGAAGTAGATACAAAAATACATCTGCGCATTCTTCACGTAATCGCTGTTGCATGGGGGCTTCGTGCGCTTCTGCTTCGAAGTCGCGCTCTGACTTCCACTGTGACAATTCAAGCAGCTCGCTCGCTTCAAGATTGAGCGATAAGATTAGGTCCTTTAAAGAGTGAAATTGTTTCCAATCACGTGCATCTCGAAACTCGATTAACTGACGTGTAAGGTCACTTACCGACGGGGGGGGTTGGTTCAAACGCAGGCTCCAGTCACTTTAACCTGTTACCCCACTAAAGCTGATGCCCCTGTCTGGGTTGTTAGGATCATATTCAGGGCTTGTATCTTTGATTTCCACCGTCACAAAAACGGGCCGGATATGGTCAAAGTTAATTAGTTCTGGAGCTTTGGAGTCAGTATTTTCAACTAAGTTATTTTTCTCAATAAAATGATTAGCATCAATTTGTGACTGGAAAATTGCAGCCTTACGTGCAGACTGTACCCATTCAAAAGATGAAGAGATAAAAGCAGCACGCTCTCCTTTTGCATCAAACGCTGCTACCACGTATCGGTTATCTAGTGGCATATTAGCTCCTCCATTAATGTTGAAAATGAGTTCCGAAGAATACTAACATTTATATCACAATTTTGATTT
>Ga0209828_1002933_pt1 | contig 13542 bp, 10 predicted proteins | sample MaitaG_FD_187429 | JGI IMG/M metagenome (GOLD analysis project Ga0209828, IMG submission 187429) | Marine algal microbial communities from Maine, USA - Maine_Asex2 metaG (SPAdes) (version 2) | ecosystem: Host-associated > Algae > Red algae > Unclassified | place: Maine, USA | collected 2015-01-05 | reverse complement strand
GTTATTTTTATCTAATTATGATAAATGGAAACATTTAGAAATATCCTAAGCAAAAATACCCAATTTATTAAGGTTCTAATAAATATTCTTAGCCACTATTAATAAATCTGTCTCAGAAAAAAGATACAATAAAATAGCGATAGTTTGATGATGTAATACTGTTCCTCTTAGATTTTTGAAATTAAACTATTTTGATTAGAACTCAAAGGCGCCTACTGCCTTTTCACAACCCTCCCAGTTAATTTTGAGATTGGATTCATCCAGTAAAAGATCTTCGGGAGGTAATAACTCCGGATAGCCATTCCATCCATCACCAGATGGACCATAGAAATCTCCTGGTTTTGCAGTCGGGTCCATCACTGCTCTAATTATTCCCGTTGCACCATCTTCTGCCGATTGGGCCATCTTCATAAATTCCGAAGTAACATCCGTACCTCCAACAGAAGCGCTTGTAACTTGCAGTTGTGTTTTTGCTAAACCTGGATGAGCCAATAAAGGAATCACATTAGAGACTTTAGCTTCTTCCAACTTGTTTTTAAGACCATAAGTAAATGCAGCATTTGCTAATTTGGTCTGATGGTAACGCCTCCATCTAGGACCCCTAAAACTAAAATTTTCTTCTTCTGTTCCATCTCCACCGAGGTCGCCCCCTTTCTTCTCAAAATACTCAATGGCTAATGGTGGACCTAATCGAGCCATAGATGAGTGATTGACAATTCTACCTTCACTGCTTTTCTTAATCAATGGAAATAGCTCTTTTGTGATCAGAAAATGCGACAGGACATTTGTTTGCATTTGTACATCATATCCATCAGTAGTCGCTTGATCTGGTAAGGCCATGACGCCAGCATTATTGACTAGTACATCTACAACTTTATATTTCTCCTTAATTGATTCTGCTGCATTACGGACACTTTCAAAACTTTGTAAGTCACATATTATCGACTCGAACTTCCCATCTGGAAATTCATTTTTTAATTGATTCAATGATTTTTCAGATCGTTCGCTTTTACGGTTCAAAAGAACTACAGTGGCTCCCTTTTTTGCAACTTCTCTTGCACATACATAGCCTGTGCCACTCGTGGTTCCAGTAATAACAACCACTTTGTTTTTCATATCTTTTGAGTGTTTTTTTAATACTTCTTCTAGATGATTAGTTTCAACTTTATCTGACATATTTATTTTTCAGTTACATAGATAACGCAAAATAAGCTTATTGGATTTTAGCTATTGAAATAAAAGAAGTATAAATTTTAGTAAATGAAATATTCTATATTAGGTGGAAATAATTAATGCTTTATTATATCATTTTATTGCTCTGCTTGGGTTTACTTATATTCGAACTAGAAGTTTTATTTATTTACATACAGCACAGTTCCCCAAAGAGTTATTTGTTCGCTTTTCGTGATTTGTAGGTTAGGAGAATGTATGATTTCTTTTTAATCATTTAGAGAGACAAAGCTTTTTGATTCTTTTAGAGTACACAGGCAAAAAACAAAGTAACGAGGAATAATCAAATACCATTGTTATGCCCTATTGCGAACATTAGGCGTCAATATTTCTAGAATAACGAGATATCAGATCAAAATAAGCTCTATTAGAACTTTACTTTAGTCATAGCAGCACTCATGAAAGGTTACCTTGGAAAAAGACTCATTTGAACTTAAAAATTTTAAAGTCCACTTTTCTAATTACTACAATCAAAAAATAAGACTTATTGGAGCAGACTCAAATTTAAACATGAATTATAGAACTCTTGGAAGAAAAAATTTAGGCATAAGCAACTCTAACTCAGTTGATTAAATTAGTAATTTCCCAATTTAATCCAATTTCCAGCTATAGACTTTAATAATAAAAGGCCCAAAATAGATACTTTGGAGCCTTCAATGTACTTTATCTTAAGAATATACTTATTTAAATAGAATGTATAGTAGCATCTATTTTGTAGCTGTCAACAAGCTTTTGAGTGAACATTTTATGCCCTTTTGGAGTCAAAAGGTATAGTTTGCCATGACTCATAGTTGCCATTAAGCTGAGTAACTTCCATCGCGTTACTAAGGCTTGTGGATATTCAGATTTAAGCGCTATATCAGTGTAATACTTGTTACCAGAAGGTGATTCAAAGGAAAAATCAGGTTGAATTTTTTCGCCTGTCTCTTTATTTGTGAATGTTTTTGGAGGTTCATATCCTTCAGCCATTCCTTTTACTGCTGTAGTTGATTTTTTGGAAATCCATAGAAGCGCTTTTTCGGAAAAGCTCTCTTTTAAACTCATAAGTGTTGCGTTATTTTGAACTAGATACTAATTTAACGAAAAAGCCTAACATCTAGTTTCTTATTGGCACTATTTATTTCTTTAATGATGTGGCATTACGCCTATCCGTGATGACATATATAGCTCTTAAGTACCCATATCTATTGATTGTTGAGGCATTATAATTTTTTTATATTTGAATAAAGCACCAAATTCTATAATCTTTATTCTTCTTTTGAGATGGGACATCTGCTTAATTTTAGTTTTATTCCCCCTCCTTACGTAGTAAATTGGTAAAGTGCTCTTCAACGATTTAGATAATCTTATTATAAAATGACTGTTGCTTTTAGTGTTTTCATTTGGTTGGGCACGTACAACGATAATAATTACAACCGCTTATTTTAGAAATTTTATTTTTTACTTCTCAATTTATTTCAAAATTGGATTCAGGTTTTTAATTGAATTGGATATAATAGAAATCCAAATAATAAAATAACAATTCCAATGATATCTATTTTCAATACCTTATTCAATTCATGATTTATTTCTCCATGTACAAGTTTTAGAAGAATGACAAATGAAATCATACTTATATATCCTATACATACTGCCAATGAATAAGGCTTTGTTGAAATGGCAGAATACATGATTATTCCACCTATAATTCCAAATAGAATGGCACGATGCCTAAGTAGTAGTTTATATTTAAAATCAGTTATTTCACTCCCATATGAGTTGCTAATCTTATCTGGCAAAAATGCTAAAAATGAGGGTGCTATAACCTTAAGATTTGAGTTGAGCGGCTGTAGTTTCGCCTTTTCCTAATACGTCCCATATGATAACAGTAGCACCTGCTTTGCAGAATACTTCACAGATGCCTGCACCAATCCCTTTGGTTCCTCCTATCACAATCGCTATTTGTCCTTCCAAATTTACCATTTATCTATTATTAAATTTAATTATAATCGCTGCATTCCATTTCAATTTTCGTTTTTAATTATTTCCTAACTATCAACCATCAACTTTCTGTTTCTGTTTTTGATAACTCTTACCCTCAATCATCATTTTTGCGATAATCTCACACATAATTTCCGAAGTGCCCCCACCAATCTGACCTAATCTAGCATCTCTAAATATTCTAGCCAGCGGATAGTCTTCCATATAGCCATAACCACCAAATATTTGTAGACATTCGGTGGCAACTCTATCGCATAATTGTGTGGATAACAGTTTGGCCATAGAAGCTTCTTTGACGATGTATTCACCATCCATATGTCGCTGATATAGATCGTAAGTGAACCTTTTTATCATTTCTGTTTCTGCAGATAGCTGTGCTATTCGATGTCGAAGAACTTGGAATTGATTAAGTTTTTTTCCGAAAGCCATTCTTTCATTCATATAATTTAATGTCAATGCAATGGCATACTCCGACTTAGCATAACCTCCGACAGCTAAGGATAATCTTTCAGAAACAAAGTGTTCCATTATATACAGGAACCCATTATTCCCATCTCCTAATAAATTAGAGGCTGGCACCTTTACGTTGTCAAAAGCAATCTCTCCCGTATCCGAAGCATGCCAACCTAGCTTACTTAACTTTGTTGCGCTGACACCGGGCATGTCTCGATCAACTATTATTAAACTTATGCCTTGAGATCTTTTGACTTGGGTGTCCGTTTTGGCAACAACAATTATGTAGTCGCTCAAAACTCCATTCGTTATAAAAGTTTTAGAACCATTGATTATGTAGTAGTCTCCTTTCTTGACTGCTGTGGTTTTAATAGCCTGAACATCAGATCCTCCAAGGGATTCCGTGATGGCCAGCGCACCTATTAGATCTCCTGCGATAGAAGGAATCAAGTATTTTTGTTTCTGAGATTCTGTGCCTTCTGAATTAATGTAGATCATAGCAAGCGACGTGTGTGCGCCAATAGAAGCAGCAAAACCACCAGAATTTATCCAACCCAATTCTTCTTCAAAAATCAAGGTATACATAGAATCTAATGCCATACCTCCGTACTCTGTTGGCAGGATTATTCCTAAATATCCTTTCTCTCCAAATTTTTTAAAGACGCTTCTAGGCAACTCTCCATCTTTTTCCCATTGATCTAAATGAGGGACTACTTCTTTTTGCAAAAAGTCCTTAAACGACTGACGGAATAATTCGTGCTCTTCATTGAAAGGAGATACAACTTCATTATCCAGATTTACTTTTGAAGAACTAACGGATTTCTTATAGTCGATGCTTTCGATGACCATCTTTGAGATGATTTCTCTCATCACTTCTGATGTGCCGCCTCCAATAGTTCCTACTCGGCAGTCTCGATACATTCGAGCCATTGGGTAGTCTTCTACAAAGCCATAACCTCCAAATACTTGGAGACATTGAGTAGCTACTTTTTCGTTCAGTTCAGTGCAAAGAAGTTTGGCCATTGAGCATAGTTTTACATCATAGATACCAGCGTTATACATTTGACAACAATAATATGAGAATGCTTTCATTGCTTCTACTTCAGAGGCTAATTGGGCTATTCTATGTCGCAGAACTTGAAATTTATTAATCGGCCGTCCAAAGGCATTTCGCTCAGACATATATTTCAATGTTTGATCAATCGCCCACTCCATAGATTTTACCGAACACGGAATAAAACAAACTCTCTCCAGTTGTAATCCATTCATTAAATAATAAAAACCATTCCCTTCTTCACCAATTAAATTCTCAACTGGCACCTTGACATCATCAAAGCTTAATTCTGCTGTATCTGAGGAATGCCAGCCCAATTTTTTGATCTTTCGAGCAGATACACCTGAAGCGTTTCTATCAATAACCAATAGGCTGATCCCCGCTACCTTGTTAGCGAGATCGGTTTTTACGACTGTTACAATGAAATCACCATAGACACCATTTGTGATAAAAGTCTTAGAGCCATTTACTATATAATGATCGCCCTTCCTAATGGCTTTGGTTTGAATGTTTTGCACATCGGACCCGGCACCAGGTTCTGTAATACCGATGCTGCTAATCAAGTCTCCTGAGATTATTCCTGGCAGATATTTTTTCTTCAAAGTTTCGGACCCATATTTTAAAATATAGGGACAGGACATGTACTGTACCACTTGCTGAGTGATAATAAAACCCCCAGAATTTGTAATTCCTAATTCTTCATTAAAAACCACATCATAGAAAAAATCTAAGTTTGACCCTCCATATTCTTCTGGATAGGCTAATCCTAAAAATCCTAAGTCACCCATTTTCTTCCAAACGGTTTTTGGTATGCGTCCCTCTTCTTCCCAAGTATCAATATTGGGTAGGACTTCTTTTTGCACGAAAGTTCTTACACTTTGTCTGAATAATTCATGATCTTCTGTGAAAAATTTATAGGTCATTGGTGTGAACGCTTTAGGATGATATTGCGAAGTTTTATTTTTTGTACTTCAACACAAAATAATAATTATTTTCACTCTAGCTTAATCATACTTTGGCAGAGTGATGCCTATTCCTATTAGTATTTGGTTCTTTCGTTATTAATTACTAAATTGAAATTACTTTTTATATAATCTACAATCAATTCTTCGCATTCCTTTCGATTGATTTATTCAAGATTTTCTTTGCCATATTGACTTAGATTTATGGTAAGCAAACTAGCACCCTCTCCGGCTTCTAAACGATATCTTGCTGATAGTGGGTTATGTCCAAAAGATGAATTAGGGCTAACTATCCAAATCAGCCCTATTACGAATATTTTCATTATTATCTTCATCATTGTATTATTCGTATGTAGACGAATTATTAGCAGTAACTCCTTTTAGGCGTTTTGGACATTGGCAGCTAATGTTGTACTGGCTATATAATGACAAATACCATCCGGATATTCATTTGTTTCTGAGTTCCACCCTCCGCATCTTCTACATCGGTGGGTTCATCGTTCTAGTCATATATAGGAAATCCGTCTTTTGCAAATCCAATTAGTTGTATACTGGTAGTCTGCTCAATGCTGGTACAAGATATTACTGTTATGTCAATTGCCTGTAGTACTTGATTGATTACTTGAGGCACAAAGTGCCAGTAATAATAGCCTGCAGGGTCATGGTATTCACTACAAGGATCCAAAGCAGGAAAATTAATCTCCTTTGTATTTCCAGCTGGACCACCCATCATGGGGCCACTTATTGCAGAAGTAGGATCACCATTGATCGGGATGCCATCCAATGAAAGTCCAATTAATTCAACTTCGGCTATATCCACTATTAGAATTAGCCATCTTAGGTATTGCAGGAATAATGAAAGTTAATTGAAGATTATCATTTGGAGCAGCAGATAGAACTTTGATTGATCTAAATTAGGCGTGTCAATTATGAAATCATCAATATTGACCGTTCTATCATCATTGACCATATTGTAACCATCTGTTTCAATGTCATTTAATAACTCTTCTAAAAATACTCTCAGTCCAGGATTTGGACTCCATCATTAAAACCTATTGCTGCGACATCATCTATTGTCTCAGTACAAATTGCTCCACTTTCTACAGGATTACTGGAAAAGCTAATTTGGAAATATTCAGCGGAAGTACCGTCTTCTAAACCAGCTGTAATTATTTCAAATGATGAGAGTGAAAAGCTGTTAAACAAAAACTCTTAGATGAGGTAATTATTTTCTGCTTGAGTATCATCATTGTCCTCTGAATTCGAAACGTATCTTAAACTCGTTTTCACCGGTCGGCCTTGTTGATCTGTATCTATCATATAAGCAAATTCCTTGTCAAATCCGTACATAGCTACATAATGTCAAGCGAGGTGAATTTTGGCTGTAAAATATTCTAAATGATAACAATCTAATTTAAGTCAAACCGCCTGATTTTTTCTAATTTTTCTGTCACATTGACCCAAGCCTTTTTCAATGAGGAAGTTTGTTTCACTTCTAATTTTAGATTTAGATTTCTTAATTTTTTTTTCGGTCAACAAATCAGCTTTAACCCTTCCTCAGATAAAGGGAAATTCCATCATTTCCATTTTCATTTTCATTTTCATTTTCCAAAAAATGAATGCAAGTCCTTCTCCTAGACCAAATAACATTGGTTCAAAAAGTTCTATTCCAATTTGATATAATAACATTCCCGTTGCAATTGTTTAACAAAGTTGTCCGATAAAAGGCTTGAATTTTTCTATGATCATTTGTGATGCTTTACCAATAAATTACGAGATTATTAGCAATATAGTGTTATAATTGATTTATAAATCCAACACTTAAACATGACTGAAAGCAACAGCAGTTGCTATGGAGATATAAAAAATTAATTTATTTCCATTCGAAGTATATTCTATATACAGCCACAATGGTCATCGGCTGAGAATCTCTTTAGTTCTTATAAGGTAGCCATAAACTTTTTAGCATTACTAAGATGATTGTTTCTTTTTTCTTCAGACATGCGGTTATAAGAATAGAAAAGCATTGAAGTCCTAGGATTTGACTTGAAAAAACCCATATGTTCGTGTATAAATCGCCAAAATAATCCATCCCAAATTTCTTCCCATTCACCTCTAGGATAGTTACTCATTTTTCGAATATAATTCGATCCGCCTACGTACGGTTTGGTAGCGAATGTTCCTCCATCTGAAAACTGACTCATTCCATATACATTAGGTACCATCACCCAATCATAGGCATCTATAAATAATTCCATAAACCAACGATAGACTTCATTGGGATCAAATTCGCATAATAGCATAAAGTTACCTAAAACCATTAGTCTCTCAATGTGATGACAATAACCGGTTTTTAGCACCTGCTTTATCGTCTCATCTACAGGGTCTATACCCGTCGTTCCATCATAAAAGCTAGTAGGGATTTTTCTCTTAAACTTCCAGAAATTTTTTGTTCTAGCATAGCGTCCTTTACATTCATACATTCCTCTGATAAATTCTCTCCAACCGATTATCTGTCGAATGAATCCTTCCGTAGAGTTTATTGGGATATCTCTTTTTTTGGCAAATAATAGGGCTTGATCAACAACATGGGACGGTGCAATTAATCCTACATTAAGCAGAGGTGACAATACACTATGATTCAAAAATGGCTGATGCTTTACGATGGCATCTTCATAGATGCCAAAATCAAAAAATCGCCACTCCAAGAATTGTTGAAACCAATCTTCCGCATCTTTGTGATTTGAAGGAAATATAGGGTCCTTTGAAATCTGTCCAGGATTATTATCAAATTTTTTTTGAGTATAGTTAAACGCTTCCTTCCAATAATTATCGGCTTTCGGGAAATTGATGATTGGTGGCATTTTGCCTTTAGGATATTTCTTACGATTATCTTTGTCGTAGGTCCATTTCCCTCCTTCGGGCTTCTGATCTTTATCTAAAAGTATATTTAGTCTTTTACGCTGTTGCTTATAGAATGTAGTCTGAAAAAATGATTTCTTTTCTGATCGAAAGAAAGTAGATAAATCTTCTTTTGTATTAATAAATGTTGAATTATCAAGAATGTTAAGCTGACAATTTACTGCAATTGATTTTATTCTTTTCTCCAACCAAAAATCTACCGGGTCTATGATATTAATTTCACTTATTCCTTTTGATTTTATTTCTTTTCCAAATTGACGAATATCTGATAATGGATTTTCAGCTTCGATGTAGTGAACCTTTATTTTTTTTGATTCTAGAAAATGCTGATAGTACTTCATAGATGCTCTATGAAACGCAATTTTTTGTTTATGGAATCCATATTGTCGAAAGAATAAATATTCTTCTATAAGATAGACTTCATGACCATTTTTCAACAATGGACCTTCCGCTAGTAGCTGATGCGGAAATATGAGATTAATGGCTTTTTTCATTGTTTTTATTTCGTTTGCATCTTTCACTACAATATTTTACATCCTCCCAATCTCTCTCCCATTTTTTTCGCCAGTAAAAAGATTTCTTACAGACTAGGCATAATTTAGAGGGTAAGTTAGATTTTTTCATATTTCACTTTTATTGTTCCCTCTCGTTACACTTTTGCCCCTACTCACACTTTTCCCCTTAGATATTCTATTTTTTTTTGTTGTATTATTTTTCTTTCTAGAAGTATCTTTTTTTACTGGTCGACCGCGGGTATGTACACTTATGATTCTACGATTATTTTTCTTTACATCGGGATGTTCTCGATATCCCCATATTTTATCTCTTGCATTTCTACCACTCGATTCTAGATCTACAATGGGGGCTGGATATTCATCAGTAATATTGTATAATTGTCTTTCCATGAGCGTCATTTCCCAAGGAGTATGGATGAAGGCTATAGGATAATTTCTAAGTTCAGGGACCCATTTTTTTATATATACACCATCAGGATCATGATCTTGGGATTGCTTAACAGGATTATATACTCTAATGGTATTGACGCCGGTTACTCCGGCTTGCATCTGAAATTGAGGATAATGTATACCGGGTTCGTAGTCTAAAAATAATCGAGCTAGATGATAAGTGCCAGTCCTCCAGTCACAATCGAAGTGATGACAAAGCACAGACACCAGCATAGCTCTCATTCGAAAATTTATCCATCCGGTTGCTTGTAGGCAGCGCATACAAGCATCTACTAAGGGGAATCCAGTTCTTCCTTCTTTCCACGCCTTTATAAAGCTAGGTTCATTTTCATGATCCATCGTTTCGTAACCTCGATTTATGCAAAGTGTTTCGTATTCACATTCTACCTCAAATTTTTGAATAAAGTGACAGTGCCAATGTAATCGAGTAAGTAAGCCACTGAAACTTCTTTTGTGGTTTGTGAAATTTGGATGCGACCTTACAAATTGATATACTTGACGTATACTCAGATTACCCCATGCCAAATAGGGAGAGATTCGCCCACAAGATTTTCGACTTTCTGATGGTTTCGAAATATATTTATTGTAATTTTTTCCTCTATCAGCGCAAAATGATCTTAGATATTTCCAACCATTTACTTCTCCTGCTTTTTGAAAAATTTCAGGATAAATATGTAGCTTTTCTTTAAATGCTTTAGGAAGAATGTAATGACTTTGTGGCTCTATTGCTTCTTGGGCTGTATATGTGTTGAGTTTGATCTTTTGGTGCATAATAGCAAACCATTTTTTATCCCAATTTTTCCTATTTATTATGCCTCGTATGACACCGTCACGTTGATATTGTTTCCAACTTATACTTTTTCCTTTAAATAATTGCCTTACGACCTTATCTCTTTCCCAAGTTTTTCTAACACCAGTTTCTTGGTATGAAAAGATTGTATTCACTTTAAATTTATTGCTTAAATGCTCAAAAATGTCTTTAGCTTCCCCATAGTAGATGTAAACTTTTCTGTTATATTTTTCAAGTTGATCATTCATGCATAGCAGGGAATGATATATAAATTTTAAGTGCCTATCTGATGTATCAGGGTAAGCGATCAATGAAGGCTCAAAGATATATATGGGCATGTAATTTAGCTGAGACTCTTCTGCTGCCATAAAAGGTTCATGATCTTGCAACCTCAGATCTCTTTTAAGCCATACTAGATTTAATTCTTGATGCATAATTATCTCAAATGAATTCTTTCTCTAATGTGATTGGATCATTCTCCTTAAAATGGTAACGAAAATTATAATAATGATAGGTGATGTTGAACTCATTTTCTTTAAATCAACTTACATCGCTATTATAAAAATTTATTACACTTTTTCACAAACAATAAAATACAAAATTAAGTCATGCTTAAGTAACAACGTTAGTGGTTAATTGTTTATCGTGAGTCTCTGTATAAAAGTGAAGCATAGTTAAAGCAAAAGTTTCTTCTTTCGCGCTTCGATTATCATTCCAATCTACTCACAGTCAGGAGATTAAATCTGGACAAAAATATTTAATATAGTTGGCATGGAAAAATGAGAACTTAATCTTCTAAACAAATGGCTTGTATTTTATTTAGAAATTTTAATCATGTAGAATCACGATCCTTTGCCTAGCCACAATTTTTCTGTTATTTTTTAGTATTAGCACATATACTCCATTGACCATATATTGGGTTGAAATGGATTTATGCACATCATTCATCGCATCAGAATAATGAATTATACCATCCAAAGATCGGATTTCAATTTTATATGAATATGCAGGACTGACTGGAAATTCGATCTGGATGTTCTCATGGACAGGATTTGGATAAACCTTAATTAGAGGTTGCATGGTCTCTTGACCTTTACTCACAAAATCACCACAACTACCAGGCAAATTATCATCCATCCAGGAGAGCCTTTGATTAAGCCACTGTTTGAGATAATTTGATTCTTCCTCAAAGGTACTTCCGATGAAGTTGTTGGCCCAAATGTACTGTCCTAACACAGGCCATCTTGTAAAATTTCGATCAATAGCACTTCCAAGATAAGCGATTTGAAAATCAATATATTGCATTATACTATCCGTATGAAAAGATGTTTCTCTTAGATCTTCCCATCTACATTTAGTCAAGTGTTGTACATTAGGAATTTCATTTATCTTTCTTGCCCAAAAAGGATGATAACTTCCGCAATCAGGAAATTCATAGGCCCAACCAGAAGGATCTGGCGGGCAATCAAAATCAAAATTTCCATATCCAAAATTAAAGTCCCAAAGCGGCCCCATGTGAAGCTTGCCTCCTTTGCTATCCTTATCTTTGTACATATAAAAGCTCAATTTGTAAGCATCAATATGTTTTCCAATTTCCGTGACTAAAAAATAATCAACCCAACTAGAAAGGTCGATAAAGTCTTGATACACCTTATCATAGTTGAAATTGTACATAGCTGATTCGAAATCATACATATGGTTATGAATATAGTCTTTTTGAGCTTGGGTTATCTGAGAAGCTTTGGGATCCACATATGCAAAAAAACGATTATCAGGAAAGCTTGAATCCCAGCCAATGTTTGGTTCGTTTGCTGGATTTCTATCGATCTTAATAATATAGCCACCGGTTAATTGATCTCCCAGATTATCCTCTATTTCTATATTTGTAATGTCGACTCTGTCATTATCAACTTTGATTTTTTCTGTCAATAGATAGAGACCCACGTAACTTTCATCTATAAAAATTTCGCAAAACTGTGTCCGGGGCGCATAGTGTCCCGTTAGTCTACCCAAATGATAACTTATCCAATTTCGGAGTAATGATTTATCTGCATAAGGACCATAAAGAATCCAATCATTTTCTCTAGGTAGACCTAATAATTCTACATTGTTATTTGTACCATCTTCATTACGAGTTTCTATACTATAGCTTTTCTTATCATAAGTTAAGCTGGAAGTACCTTGCAGTTCTATACCGATCTTCCCATCATAATTATTAAAAGAATCATCGAGTCGATTAATCTGATTTAATCCATTATCAATGACCCCCATGTGAGCGGATATTTTAAGATCATCTGGTATCTGATTATTGTTTTCTGTCGTGATTTTGATGATGGGTAGATTCGAGAAACTAAAAGGAGCGTTAAACCAATCAGGCGTTTGTCTATAATTTCTTTCTTCTGAAGATATCCCTAAAGACAAAAAGAAATTACTACTGAAATCACTACTTGTGGTATTAATGTTATGGATTTGGATAGATAGCAGATTTTGACCTGAATGAAAATAATCCGCTGAAATTTTGAAGGCTTCTGGCTGTTGACCTTGATGTAGATTGGCTTCGTGAGGCTCAAAAGCAAATTCATCAAATGCTACTTCTTGACCTACTTCCCCTAGATTATTTCGAGCTATCTCTACCCCATTTAAATACGCTACGAATCCATCATCATAGTCTGCATGTAAGACGGCCTCATTGATATCTTCAAGATCTTGTATCTCGAAAGGGATGCTTATATAAATTGAATGTAACCCAAACAAAATAGTATTATCATCATTATCTCCATACCCAAAACCCCCTGCAGCTTGCTCCCACGTATAAAAATCAAAATCAATTACCTGCCAATTATTAGGAATATCTGCATTACCGACCTTATAATACCACACGTCGTCATTGTATACGACCGTTTCCCAATGATCAGTAACTTGGGAAGTCAACGGAAGCAAATAGCCCAAAATTAAAGGTATGAGAATGAAGACCAACTTAAAATACATTTCGAAAGATAAAAAATTCAATTCAATTCTAAAATCAGAAACAGAACTAAAATATCAAATAAGAATCAAGAACATACTATTTTTATAAATATCAAGTTTCAGACAAATAACATTAAAATTTAGTTCCTCGCCTTACTCCCCCTCTTTCACAAGAATTTCTAAAGAAATACTTTCTATATATATATATATAGCAAAGTT
>Ga0209828_1002931_pt1 | contig 13546 bp, 9 predicted proteins | sample MaitaG_FD_187429 | JGI IMG/M metagenome (GOLD analysis project Ga0209828, IMG submission 187429) | Marine algal microbial communities from Maine, USA - Maine_Asex2 metaG (SPAdes) (version 2) | ecosystem: Host-associated > Algae > Red algae > Unclassified | place: Maine, USA | collected 2015-01-05 | reverse complement strand
AACCCGTTCCTGATTCTACAGAAAACTTTTTAGTATTAAATGAACCTGCACCTAGTGTTAACTTAGAATACGGATTTATATTCGTCTGGTTTGTGTTCATATTAATGGAAGCTCCAAAGGCGCCCGCACCATTTGTAGACGTTCCTACTCCTCTCTGAATTTGAATCTCATCTACGGAGGCGAGAAAATCCGGTAAATCCACCCAAAATACACCCTGCGATTCAGAATCATTTAATGGGACACCATTAATGGTTACATTTATCCGGCTAGGATCTGTCCCACGAATTCTGATTCCTGTGTAGCCTACGCCTGCCCCTGCGTCTGAGGTTACCACGGAACTTGGTGTCCACTTAAGCATGAATGGAACATCTTGACCTAAGTTTGTTTTTTCTATTGTTTCTCTCGTTATTGTTTCTTGGGCGAATGGTGCCTCTTCATCTGACCAGGTTGCTCTTATTTCGACCTCATCCAGACCTAAAAAACTCCCTTTCAATTCTATTATGCCTAAATCTAAATTCTGTTTAATTTCGACACGTTGTTCCATGGACTTGTAACCTAGATAGGATAGTTTTAAACTATACATCCCAGCAGGAACACCGGTAAGTTCAAAGTTTCCATCGTGATCCGAAATACTTGCGAATTCAGAGCCTACTAAAAAGACAGAAGCACCAATCAGATCTTCCCCTTGCTCATTAGCAACGGAGCCATTGATAGTGAATTGAGCAAATGAAAAATTAAGCGTTAATATCAGAATACAAAATGTCAGACAAGTCTTCATAGTTATTAATTAAAGATATATGAGAACATGCAGACTTACATAAGCAAGATTAGCTTATAGAAGAAACTCATTTCCCTTACCAGAATTACCTGGTCAGGTTCATGGGTATGTTCTCAGCCGCTTTATGCAGCACCCCAAATAAGAGACTACAAAGTTATACTTTTGAAATGAATTTTCGTACGTATTCATTAATTTTATTCGCTCTGTTTGCCTTGTTGACGTTATGTACGTCCCATTTGTATTCTTTAATCTCCAAAGAGAAACGCTTATACAATCTTTCTCTATCCTTCGGATTCTCTCTTAATGTATCCTCTTCCCACGGTATATCTGGTGTGCACAGTAAGACCAAATCTGGGTAAAATATATCCAGCTGTTTCAAAATATATGGATCACATACATTATACTTTTCGAGTGACCATATTTTAAGATTTAATAAATACGTATCTAAAAATATACAAGGAAGTTTTTTGCTTTTCTTTCGTAGAATATGATATCGTTGTACATGTTCTTTTGCGATGCACAATAATGTTTCTTGACCATATTCCGGACCATGTTCTTCCAAATATTCTCTTGCATACTCTGATAGATATGGGCATTCAGATTGCTCAGCAAGTTGCTTTGTTAGAGTGCTTTTACCAGATGACTCTGGACCTGTAATTAGAATTGTTTTCATTCGCCTCGCCCTAATTTATTACGCCAGTTTATGTAACCATACACAGATAATACAAAGTACACAGCCATTAGACCTGCATACAAGTGGAATCCCCTATCCATATATAACCAAACAGAAAAAGCATTGATTACAATCCAGAAAACCCAACCTGAAATAATTTTTTGTGCCTCCATATAACTAGCAAGAAAGCTAAAGCTTGTAGATGCGGCATCGTGATAGGGTCTGCTTGCATCCGTTGTGCCAAAGTAAGAACCTAAGCCCCATGTCCCTAAAACTCCCAAGCTTAATATTAGAAGGTGAGGTAAGAAGGTCCATTCTCTTATTTTTAATTTACGTTCGCTCCCCCACATATACCAACCATAAATACCAATAAACACGTAGTAGAAATATAATATAGCTTCAGAATAGAGTTTACCCTCATAAAACAGGTAAATGCTTAAGAACGAAGATATAATCCCAAAGGGCCAACACCAGATATTTTCTCTTGTAAGGAGTATGATCCAGACTAGTCCAGTCAATACTGAAGCTAGTTCTATTCCAGTGAGAAATGACATGGGTGCGAAATTAGGTGGATTAAACTAGAAAATGAAATTTTGTTTTTCTAAAAGCCTCTTTTAAATGCCAAATTTAATATGACATCTCTAAATTTTATTGCTGTATTCTTGTCATAAAATATTGTAAATTTGAGGAGGTAAAATCACCTATATATACAAATGCATGATATAGAACCACATTACGGCTGGCGCGAGTATTATATTGCTTCAGAAGATAAAAGCTCTCCTTTCTTTGGTCAGGTTTACAGTGAGTTTTCTTTTTCAAAGAAGATATACAACTATTATATTCATCCGCAATGGGACGATTTTGGATCGACCACTCTATATATGAAAATACTCTTTGTCGACAATGTGGACAACTTTGCTATAATAGAGCTTATTGGAGAGTGGAATGATTGCATTCATAATGATGTTATGTTTCTCAAAAGGAACATTGCGGATATACTAATAGATCAAGGAGTCTCAAAATTTATTCTTGTCTGTGAAAATGTTCTTAATTTCCATAGCTCAGATGATAGCTATTATGAAGAATGGTATAGTGAACTTTCTGATGTTGGAGGATGGATAGCAATAGTAAACCCACATGAGCATGTACTCAAGGAAATGGAGTCAGCACGTTTACAAAACTACTTATTACTGGGTGAAACCTATCTCGATATTCAATGGCGTAAGAAAAGCCCTAAACATTTCTATCAAGAACTTATATCTAGAATGAATAATGAAACCAAACAATTAACGTATTAAGATGGCAGAACACAAATCTGGGTTTGTAAATATTATTGGTAGGCCTAATGTGGGTAAGTCAACGTTGCTAAATGGCCTAGTTGGTGAACGTATGTCTATTATATCAGCGAAACCACAAACGACAAGGCATAGAATCTTAGGAATCGTTAATGAGGAAGCTTATCAAATTGTATTTTCTGATACACCTGGCATGATACAGGATCCAAAGTATAAAATGCAAGCTGCAATGAATCATTTCGCGATGACTGTTCTTGAAGATGCCGACATATTATTGATAATGACAGATGTTTTGGAGGAGCGTTACACAGGAGAGGAGCAAATTATCGCTAGTTTCAAAAAGTGCTCAGCCAAACGTTTTTTAGTGATTAATAAAATGGACATTGATCATAGCAAAGCAGAAGAGTTAGCCATCTATTACAAGGAATTACTGGAGCCAGATCATATTTTCTTGATATCTGCATTAAACAAAATAGGAACAGATGTTCTTTTGGATACCATTATTGAAGAAATTCCAATTCATGCACCTTTCTATCCGAAAGATCAGCTCACGGACAAGCCTGAGCGCTTTTTTATTTCAGAAATCATTCGGGAAAAAATATTCTTGCAATACCACCAAGAAATTCCTTACTCTTGTGAGGTAGTAATTCAAGAATTCAATGAAGTAGTGAAAAACGATGCCCCCTTTGTCTTCGTAAAAGCAGAAATTTATGTGATGCGCAAGAATCAAAAGGTAATTATTATTGGTAAAGGGGGGAGCAGTATTAAACAATTAGGTATAGAAGCTAGAAAGTCTATTGAAGAATTTATTGGTAAGCGCATTCATCTAGAATTATATGTGCGTGTAAAGGAGAACTGGAGAAATGATGACAGATTACTTAAATCTTTTGGATACGTAAAATAATAATGGCAGAAGTAATAGCGATAGTTGGAAGACCGAATGTGGGTAAATCTACCCTCTTCAATAGAATGATAGGACAAAAGAAATCCATCATCGATGATGTAAGTGGTGTCACAAGAGATAGAATATATGGTGAGTCAGAATGGAACGGAAAAGAGTTCATGGTAATTGACACCGGCGGATATGTTCTTAACTCTGACGACGTATTTGAAGCAGCCATTCGCGATCAAGTAGAGATAGCGATTGATGAAGCAGCAATCATCTTGTTTATGGTGGATGTGACTACAGGAATAACAGATCAAGACGAATTTGTTACAAGGTTGCTTCGCAAATCAAGTAAACCAGTCATCCTAATTGTGAACAAAGTGGATAATAATTCACGTCAATTGCAAGCAAACGAGTTTTGGAGTTTAGGGTTTGAAAATACATTGTTCCTATCTTCTATTAGCGGATCCGGAACTGGAGAATTAATGGATGCCATAACTGACCTGATCCCAAAAGATGCTTCAATAGACAAAAATGAACTTCCAAAATTTTCAATTGTGGGCCAACCAAATGTGGGCAAGTCCTCCTTCGTGAATGCTTTATTGGGAGAAGAAAGAAATATTGTTACAAATATAGCTGGAACAACTCGGGATTCGTTACACAGTTACTATAAAAAGTTTGATAAAGAGTTTATACTAATAGACACAGCTGGCCTGCGTAAGAAGAGTAAGGTGCACGAGAATTTAGAATTTTATAGTGTTCTGCGCGCAGTTCGTGCAATTGAGGAAGCCGATGTGTGTTTTCTTATGATTGATGCATCTGCGGGATTAGAGTCACAAGATCTCAGCATCTTTAGCCTCATTGTCAAACGTATGAAAGGATGTGTTGTTTTAGTAAACAAGTGGGATTTAGCGGAGAAGGAAACTAATACAGCGAAGGAATTTGAAGAGCGATTAAAGCATAAGTTGGCTCCGTTTAATGACGTACCTATACTATTTATTTCCGTCTTAAAAAAACAACGAATATTTAAGGCTTTAGAAATGGGCCTAGAGGTACATGCACGACGCACTAAGAGGATCTCCACATCTAAATTGAATGAGTTTTTGCAAGAGGCTTTAGAAAATTACCCGCCTCCTTCTATCAAAGGTAAACATGTGAAAATAAAATATGCAACACAGTTACCACTGCACTACCCTAGCTTTGCATTCTTTTGCAACAGCCCACAATATGTAAAAGAATCATACAGGAATTATATAGAGAATAGACTTAGAGAAACTTACAATTTCACAGGGGTTCCTATGAACATCTATTTTAGAGAAAAATAATTTAGCACGATCATTTTAGATACATGAAGAAAGAAGAAACAGGTATAAAAGAACTTTTCATTATTGAACCTAGAATATTTGAGGATGAAAGAGGCTACTTTTTTGAATCTTTCAACGATAAACACTTTAGGGAGCACCAATTAAACATGCTTTTTGTTCAAGACAATGAATCCAAGTCGAAAAAAGGGGTTGCAAGAGGATTTCACTACCAGCTTCCTCCCTTTGCGCAGGCAAAATTAGTACGTGTGATCAAGGGGTCTGTACAAGATGTAGTTGTAGACATGCGTCCAGGGTCAGAGACGAAAGGCCAACATTTTTCTATCCTTTTAAGTGAAGAAAATAAAAAACAATTATTAATCCCACGTGGTTTCGCACATGGGTTTTTAGTATTGGAGGATGATACTATTTTTTCTTATAAGTGTGACAACTTTTACTCCAAAGAGATGGAGGCTGGGTTTAATCTATTGGATGAAAATTTTGACATTAAATGGGAATTGCCGAAAAATACATTTCTACTTTCAGAAAAGGACAATGCTCTTCCCTCATTCAAGGATGCTAAGCAGTTTTAACGATGAATATTGTAGTTAGTGGTGGAAACGGTCAAATAGGATCTGAACTTGGAGTTGCGAAAGCAGATCAGGAAATCAACATCTTAACATTTGGTAGAAATCAATTGGATCTTTTAAAACCTAAGCAGATTGAAACAATTTTTAAGAAGTATAAGCCTACTTACTTTATCAATGCCGCTGCATATACACAAGTCGACAAAGCTGAACAGGAAGTGCAACTTGCATACGACATTAATACGAATGCAATAATTCATCTAGCTAGTCTTTGCAACAAATACAACTGTTGTCTGATTCATTATTCAACTGATTATGTCTATAATCAAAATATAAGTGTACCTCTAACTGAAAAGCATCCGACGCGACCAAATGGCGTGTATGCAGAATCGAAAAGAGAAGGAGAAAAAAATATTGAGTCGCTTTGTAACAATTATGTAATAATCAGAACTTCATGGGTTTATTCTAAATTTGGTAAAAACTTTGTTGACACAATGTTGCGACTTGCCGATTCGCATGCTTCCTTAAACGTTGTGAATGATCAGATTGGAGCACCTACACACGCAAAAGATATAGCAGAAGCTACCATACAGATTATCAAGCAAAGAAATAACAAAGAAAATGGTACTATTCAAGCGATTTATAATTATAGCAATGCGGGTAGAACGAATTGGGCGGACTTCGCACGTGAAATATTTCTATTATCAGGAAAAAAATGCGTCGTAAACAATACTACAACCCAAGCATATAACGCTCCAGCACACAGACCTAGATGGAGTGTCTTATCGTCCGCTAAAGTATCAAAGACATATAAACTTCATATTCCCCTTTGGGAAGAGAGTTTGAATGATTATCTTTCTTCTACAGGAAACATAGAAGCGAAATAAGCGTTTAACCTAATATGACCAATACATTCGTAAAAACATACTCTCTTTTCTTTAAAACACTACTTGTTATACTGGTATTTGGATGTTTTCAGCAATTAGATGCCACGCACAATAGAGCAGGCGAAATAACATATGAACAAACTGGTCCACTTACAATCATTGCAACTATCACTACCTATACAAAGGCTTCTAGCGCATCAGCCGATAGAGACAGTCTCGAGCTGTTTTGGGGAGATGGAACAAGTGAATTTGTCCAACGTACCAATCCAGAAGGGGACCCGATCCCTGGTCTTGATCTTAAGGTCAATTACTATACCATGGAACATACCTATCCGGGAAGAGCAACGTATACGATTGCCTTTAAAGACCCAAACAGAGTTAGTGGAATATTAAATGTAAATTTTCCAAACTCCATAGATGTTGAATTTTTTCTTCAGACAACCTTTACATTACTCAACACACAATTTCAAGGAACAAACAGTTCGGCCCAGCTACTTCAACCGCCTATTGATTTTGCCTGCGTAGGGAAGCGTTTTATACATAATCCAAACGCATTTGATCCCGATGGTGATAGTTTGTCTTATGAACTTATTGTGCCTAAAGAAGATGCGAATGTTGATGTACCCAATTATTTGTTCCCAAACGAAATTGCTCCTGGATCTGATAATAATATTTCACTAGATCCTGTGACTGGTACCTTTGTTTGGGAGAGTCCACAAGCCGCTGGCGAATATAATATAGCTATTCGCATCAATGAATACCGTGATGGTGCGTTATTAACCAGTATTGTTCGTGACATGCAGATTTTTGTTGATCTATGCGATTTTAATCCACCGACAATTGAAGTGGTAGAAGAAGTCTGCGTTATAGCTGGCACGCGTATAGAGATCCCTTTGTTAATATCAGACGTTGATTTAGATGATTTAGTGATACTCACTGCAACAGGTGGGATTTTTGATCTGGAAGATAATAAGGCTGAATTATCCGTGAGTCCAGAGTTTAGACCTGTACCCTTTGGAGCTGTACTAACATGGGAAACTTCCTGTAAAGACATAAGTAAATATTCATACCAAGTAGTTTTCAGAGCACAAGACAATTCTGCTGGTAATAATCAGGGGTTAGCAGATTTAAAAGCACTCAGAATTACGGTAACTGCGCCTGCTCCTCAAGACCTCGTTGCTAATGTTGTAGGAAATGACATCATGCTTGATTGGGAACTCCCCTATGCATGTGAGGATGATCCAGCCTTTATTGGATTTTCTGTGTGGAAACGAACGGGTAGTAATCCCTTTACTATAGATACGTGTACGGGGGGATTAGATGGCAAAGGTTATCAAAAGATTGAATTCTTAACAACTGAGAATACCGGTGACAGATATACATATTTAGATATCGAGGTGGAAAGAGAAAATTTTCTATGTTATAGAGTCCTTGCAGAATTTGCACAAACGACAAGTTCTGGAAACCCATTTAATAGAATTGAAAGTCTTGCATCTAACGAAGTATGTGTTCAAGCATTTCGCGACTTTCCTGTTTTACTTAATGTGTCTGTTGAAGAAACAGATTTAGAAAGTGGTGAAATCTTTGTAAAGTGGACAAAGCCAAAGGCAGAAGACCTAGATACAATTAACAACCCTGGCCCGTATGTCTATCAACTCAAAAGAAAAAGGATTGATCAGGCAAATTTTGAAGAAATTGCAGATGCTCGCTTCAGTTCTGATTTTTTTAGTGTACCCATCGATAGTAGCTATATAGATACTGGACTAAATACTGAAGAATTTGAGTATACGTATCAGGTGGACCTATATACAGCAGGTAATACGGCTGTAGCTGCCAAAAGTTCTAAGGAAAGTTCATCTATTTATCTAAATGTCTTAGGATCTGACAGGGCAAGTATCCTTGATTGGAGTAATAATGTGTCCTGGCAAAATTATCGTTTTGATATCTTTAGACAAAACCCTACCAGCTTGGAATTTGACTCTATAGGGAGTTCTCTGAGTCCAAATTATTTTGATGTCGGTTTAACTAATGGAACAAACTATTGCTATGAGATCAGAGCAATAGGCACGTATGGTGTTGCAGATTTGGATCCAATGTTAATTAATTTTTCTCAGGAAGATTGTGCAATCGCCATTGATATCATTGCCCCATGTAGTATTAATCTCGTTGTAGAAAACCCGTGCGAAGAACTGGAAGAAACTGATGTTGCATCTAATTTCCTTTCCTGGCCAAATCCATTAAATGCTTGTAGTAATAGTGAAGATGCAAATTCTTATAACATATATTACGGTCAATCGAGAGTAGGTGAATTTGAACTAATAGCAGAAATAGAGGACATCAATACATTAAACTATGTACATACACCCACTGAAGGTTCAGTGTCCTGCTATCGAATTTCTGTATTAGATTCTTTAGGTAATGAATCCATGTTGAGTCCAGTGATTTGCGTCGATAATTGTCCGGTGTATGAATTACCAAATACATTTACACCAAACAACGACAATGCAAATGATCTATTTAAACCAATGCGTAGAAGATATATTGATCGCATAAAATTTCAAGTTTTTAATAAGTGGGGTAATTTACTTTACGAGACAGAAGATCCAGATATAAATTGGGATGGTACAAATCAAACAGGTAAAAATATGGACGAAGGCGTTTATCATTATACTTGTGAGGTCTTTGAAATTGAAGATAGTGGTATAGAACAGCGCACCCAATTGCTTACGGGTTATATTCATCTAATAAGAAATAATTAAATTATATGTTTTCAGGAATAGTGGAGGGGAAAGGAAAAGTGGTAAAGCTAGTCCACGAAGGAGAAAATGTACACTTCTCGATAGCATGCGATTTTGCTGCGGATACCTACATTGACCAAAGTATAGCACACAATGGCGTCTGTTTAACTGTTGTGTCAAAAACAGATGAACAGTTTGTGGTAACAGCTATCCAAGAAACATTACTCAAATCAAACTTAGGCGATTTAAAAGTAGGTTCATCCATAAATTTGGAACGTTGTCTACTTGCGAATAGTCGTGTTGATGGTCATTTTGTGCAAGGACATGTGGATGATACTGGAAGAATAGTATCTGTTGAGGACAAAAATGGAAGTTGGCTCATAACTATTGCATTTTCTGAAGAGCATGCAGGTTTGCTAGTTTCTAAGGGTTCTATTTGTATCGATGGCATTAGTCTTACTGTAGTAGACCCTACCCTGTCAACCTTTCAAGTAGCAATAATTCCATACACGTATGCGCATACGAATTTGCACACTAAGGCTATTGGTGATACAGTAAATTTGGAGTTTGATATTTTTGGGAAGTATGTAACGCGGTATTTGTCTTTAAGAGGATAGTTCGCGCTGCTCACGCCTGTATGCCCAGGCAAGCAGGCATGGGTTATCCGCTCATTTCATTCGCTAAGTATGAACTCACTGCTTCGTTGTTTCTCGCTCATTTCATTCGCTGGGTATGACGGTTTTTGAACAGAATTAAACGAATTAGAAGAATGTTCAGAATTTTGGCTTGTCATTAATCGAATTGTAGTAAATAAAATCTGGGGCATCTTTCAAATCCTTGTACTCTTGTTCAAATCAAACAAGAGTCATATGACCTAAACTCATTAAAATAAAAAACGGGTAATCCAAAATTGAATTACCCGTTCGTATATTATGCTTAGATCTTAATCAATAATCATAATTTCTTCCACTGGAGTTTCCCCATCTTCATTATTAAACTCGTCTTCCTCCACTGTTTTTATGACATCAACAAAAAGATCTTTATATCGCTTGTTACCTGTACCTGCTGGAATACTCTTGCCAACAATTACATTTTCTTTCAAGCCTTCTAAGTAATCAACCTTTGCTCCAATTGCAGCAGTACTAAGTACTTTGGTTGTTTCCTGGAATGATGCAGCTGATATCCAACTACGTGTTCCTAAAGAAGACTTTGTAATTCCTTGTAATAATGGCTTTGAAGTCGCCGAAACAGCATCTCTATACTCTAAGACCTTCTTGTCATTTCTTTTCAAGAATGAGTTCTCTTCTCTTAACTGTCTTAGACTTACAATCTGACCTAGCTTGATTTTATCAGATTCACCCGGATCAGTAACAACTTTTTTGTCATAGATATAATCGTTACCAGCAAGGAAATCTAATTTATCCACAGGTTCGTTTTCTAAGAAGCTCGTATCACCTGGATCGAGAATCTCAACACGTCTCATCATCTGACGAACGATAACCTCAATATGCTTATCGTTAATACCAATTCCTTGAGAACGATAGACCTCTTGGATACCGTTTACAAGATATTGCTGTACTGCAAATGAACCTCTAATATTTAAGATATCAATTGGAGCGATTGCACCATCTGATAATTGCGACCCTGCTCTTACGAAATCACCCTCTTGTACGAGTATGTGATTTGAAAGTCCAATTAGGTACTTCTTCTTCTCTTCCGTCTTTTCGTCCTCCAAGAAGACTTCACGTTTACCCCTTTTGATTTTTCCAAAGGTAATGATACCATCAATCTCTGCTGTAATTGCAGGGTTAGATGGATTTCTTGCTTCAAATAATTCTGTAACCCTTGGAAGACCACCCGTAATATCCTGAATCTTTCCTAGTTTTCTTGGAATCTTCGCAAGTCTCTCTCCAGAACCAACTTCTTGTCCTTCTGATACAGATATATAGGCTCCCACTGGTATGTTATAGCTTTTAAGCGTCTTTCCAGCTGCGGATATAATCTTCATTGTAGGTATAAGCTTTTTCTTCTTAGACTCTACAATCACTTTATCTGTATACCCTGTTTGCTCATCTCTTTCTGATCTGAAAGTAACACCTTCTTCAATATCTTCAAACTGAACAATTCCTTTATACTCGGATACAATTACCGCGTTAAATGGATCCCAGTTACATATCAAGTCACCTTTCTTAATCTTCTTTTTGTTCTTCACAAAAAGAATTGCTCCATACGGCACGTGTAATGTGGATATCTCTTTCTTTGTTTCTGGATTCAAGATTTTTATCTCTCCTGATCTGGAAACAACTACTGAAGTATTTTTATCTCCACCGTCTTGATTAATTGCCTTAATGTTATCAAACTCAAGGATACCATCAAACTTGGATGTCAATTCTGACTCTGTCTTCGTTACGGATGCGATACCACCGACGTGGAACGTACGTAATGTCAATTGTGTACCAGGCTCACCAATACTCTGCGCTGCAATAATACCTACTGCATCTCCTATTTCTGAAATTCTACCAGAGGCAAGGTTCTTACCGTAGCATTTAGTACATACACCCACTTTGGATTCACATGTTAATACTGAACGTATCATCACATTTTCTATACCCGCTTTATCCACCTCCAGTGCAAGCTTGTTACTAATGTAAGCGCTTGCAGGGATTATTACTTCGCCTGTGTCAGGATGTGTAATATCAAGCAATGCGTATCTACCTTCGATTCTTTCTGAAAGTACTTGGACAACTTTATCGTTCTCTTTAAGTGCTTCCGTGTTAATACCTCTTAGTGTTTCGCAATCTTCTTCTTGGATAATTACATCCTGAGAAACATCTACGAGTCTTCTAGTAAGGTAACCCGCATCTGCCGTTTTCAAGGCTGTATCTGCAAGACCTTTACGCGCACCGTGTGTAGAGATGAAGTATTCCAATACTGACAGCCCTTCTAAGAAGTTTGCAAGGATTGGATTTTCAATAATCGCACCTCCTGTATCTCCAGACTTTCTTGGCTTTGCCATAAGTCCCCTAAGTCCACATAGCTGCTTAATTTGTTGTTTAGAACCCCTTGCTCCAGAATCAAGCATCATATATACAGAGTTAAATCCGTCTTTATGTTCTGCTAATTCTTTCATTAGATTTTCCGTAATCTTATTATCCGCGTACGTCCATTTATCAATTACTTGATTGTAACGCTCATTTGGAGTAATAAGACCCATGTTATAATTCTCCCAAACTTCATCTACTTCATCCTGCGCTTCAAGAAGTGTTTTCTCCTTAATTGTAGGATTAATAAGATCACCGAGGTTAAATGAAAGTCCTGCTTTGAACGACCACTTAAATCCGAGAGTTTTGATCTCATCCAAAAACTCTGCAGCTCTCGGAAATGAAGTTCTCACTATGATCATAGAGATAACCTTTTTCAAGTTTCTCTTTGTTAGAAGTTGATTAATAAAGGGAACACCTTCTGGAATATGCTGGTTTAAAATTACACGTCCTACCGTAGTTTCGATCACCTTCAATTCCATCTCCCCTTCTGTATCTTCTATATCTACTCTAGCTTTTAATTTTATAGTATCATGAAGCTTTACCTTTCCTTCGTTAAATGCTATTCCAACTTCCTCTGGACCATAGAATGTTGCTGGTTTATAGTCAGCATCCATTGTTCTACCCTTTGTTAAATAGTATAGTCCAAGTACCATATCCTGAGAAGGAAGAGTAATTGGAGTACCATTTTGCGGGTTTAACATGTTGTGACATGCAAGCATTAATATCTGTGCTTCCAATATTGCTCCTTGTGATAATGGAACGTGCACGGCCATTTGATCTCCATCAAAATCGGCGTTAAACGCACCACATACAAGTGGGTGTAATTGAATAGCTTTCCCTTCCACTAATTTAGGCTGGAACGCCTGTATAGAAAGTCTGTGAAGAGTAGGGGCCCTGTTCAATAAAATTGGGTGTCCTTTCAAAATATTCTCAAGAATCTCCCAAATCACAGGATCCTTTCTGTCTACTAATTTCTTAGCTGACTTCACCGTTTTCACTATACCTCTCTCTATCAGCTTTCTGATTATAAACGGTTTGAATAACTCTGACGCCATACCTTTTGGCAAACCACACTCATGCAATTTAAGTGTAGGTCCTACCACGATCACAGAACGACCAGAATAATCTACCCTTTTTCCAAGTAGGTTTTGTCTGAATCTTCCCTGCTTTCCTTTAAGAATATCACTTAAAGATTTAAGCGAACGTCCACCCTCTGCTTTTACCGCATTCGACTTTCTCGAGTTATCAAATAATGAATCAACCGCCTCCTGAAGCATTCTTTTCTCATTTCTGAGGATAACTTCAGGCGCTTTAATCTCCAACAATCGTTTAAGTCTGTTATTACGTATAATAACAC
>Ga0209828_1002930_pt1 | contig 13548 bp, 11 predicted proteins | sample MaitaG_FD_187429 | JGI IMG/M metagenome (GOLD analysis project Ga0209828, IMG submission 187429) | Marine algal microbial communities from Maine, USA - Maine_Asex2 metaG (SPAdes) (version 2) | ecosystem: Host-associated > Algae > Red algae > Unclassified | place: Maine, USA | collected 2015-01-05 | reverse complement strand
AATAAATTACGATCTTGTTGTGAGAAAAAAGAATAAAGCGGAGTTGTTTTGTCGGCAGGTGGATTAGAAGGGTAGGATAGAAGGGGAATTGCGACGAAGGAGCTTTGTTCAACAATACATCTATTTCCAGTCGCCCCAAAAGGGCGACCGTCACAGATGCAAAACCGTTAGCCACCAGCAGAAAAAAGAGAAAATGAAAGAGAATAAAATTTTTGAGTCTATTGAAAAAGAAATCATTAATGATGTTAGAGGAAATCAACTATCTCGAAATTTTGAAAATTTATGTATCGAACTATTGAATCATTATAGAAGTCAGTATTTTCAAATCAAAGACCAATTTAGAAAAGCACTAAATATATACACGTTTGATTATTTAGCTGAACATGAATTAGTTACCAAAGAAGATTATATTCATGTCTTTCTTTCCCTTGAACAAAGTTGTAAAGACACTTATATTTGTTTAGATGAAGGAGGTGGAATTCATGACTTAGATTTCGAATTAGGAAAAATATCAAAAGAGCCACCATTAGAGTTTTACGATGAATTAAATTATTTTGATAGTTTATCAGAAGAATTTGATGAATGGGATAAGTTTCACACAAAAATCTTACTAACAATTTTATCCCAGATATGGATAGAATTAGAAGGATTTAAAAAAGGAATAGTAATGAAAACAAATGAAAACAGTACTGTTCAACAATTTTTTTTCAATGACTTGAAGTGGAATAAAAAGTCAAAATTTTTCAATAATATCCATTGGATGAAATCTTTAAAAGATAGTCAGATAACGAAAGTAAACACTCATATAATTTATCAAATGGTTAACGAAAAATAAAAAGAAGCCAATGGCACACACAATAGATACCACAGCATATCTTACTATTGTGAGAGACGCAGGGTATCAAGAACCGTAGTTGCAAGCAATAAAAAATAAAATATTCAATTATGAATAAATTAATTATATCATTTGTAATAAGTCTGATGCTAACAAATTGTTTAATTGGGCAAGACAAGCTAATCTTTACGGGATTTGGCCAAGGGTTTTAGGAATCTGCGATATAGAAGGAAATAACTATGAAGAAATTCTATCGTTTTCAGGTGGAGGGTCTCAAGGTTTAAAAATTGATGAACTAAATCAGAAAATCTATTGGTCAGATTTAGATGAAGATAAAATATACGCATCTGACTTACAAGGAAGTAGTATTGAAGAAATATATTTTGAAACTGCTCTCAATGTTCTTAGCCTTTCCTATAATCAAGAAAACAATTCGTTAATATTTGGGAGACAAAATGGAATAATATCATTATCTGATAATTCAATCGATATATTAACCCAAATAGAATATTTACCTACGGAATTAGAAATTGATACCACAGAGGATAAGATATACTATATAAACCAATATAATCTCAATGAAGAAACAAGTACAATTGAACGTTGTAATTACGACGGAACTGAAGTCGATACAATAATTACAAATTTAGGTAATCCATTTGGTTTAGCAATTTCTAATACAAATATTTATTGGACTGATTGGGATTCTGACTTCGTTGATATTCGCAGTTCAGATAAACAGGGGGAAAATATTACAGATTTATATGAGTCCAGTAACTCTAATCCCTAATCTTTAGCTATAGCCTCAAATTTAACTGTATCTACTAATGAATTTATTACGGACTTCAATATTGAAATCTTTCCTAACCCAACTGCAAATAGGATATTTTTTAATACTGTAATTGATTATGAATCCGTTAAGCTTGTTAATTTTCAAGGAAAAGTCATAAATCAATATTCCTCAAATGAAGTTGAAATATCATTAAGCGGCTTTCCATCAGGAATTTACACGCTCTGCTTTATGCAAAAGGATAGAATCATAGGAACAAAACAAATTGTAAAGAAATAGAAGCCAGCAGCCAATCGAGTGGTGGCGCCGACTAGAGAACTGTAAGCATTCGCTAAGCTCTACCTTGTCCCACTAAAATATAGGTTTTAGCTTTGCGCAAAAAAATCATGACGACAAAATCAGCAAAGATGTATGCCTTGGTAGAAGGCTGGCATAAAGGCCATCAAAGCAAAGCCGACTATTGTAAATCAGTACCGATCAATATTCACACTTTTATTTACTGGGTACAAAAGTACAAAGCTTTTTATCCTTTTCGTATGCCTTAGTATATTCTCGGAAAGGGCAAGGAGTATTTAGAAATTCTTATTATGATCTTTAATTTCGTTAAATTTGTAACGCCAGCTTATAACACCCGAGGATGACGGAATACTCCCTGGTCGCACTCCGCATCTCGAAGACGTTATGCCTCATTGAAAAATAGAAATGGACAAAAGACCCAAACTAGACAAAGAAATATCGGTTAAAGATTTTCAAGACTTTTACTGGCTAAAAGAAGAATTGGTACAGTTCTGTAGAAGCTGTGGTTTGAAATCAAGTGGAGGAAAAATTGAAATAAACCAAAGAATAATAAATTTTCTCAGAACCGGAAAAAGAACGACCGAAACATCTAATCAAAACCCCAAATCCAAGTCAAAATTTGACTGGAATAAATCTGTTCTAACGTTAGATACTAAAATTACTGACAACTACAAAAACACTGAAAACGTAAGATCTTTCTTTCAACAAAGTATTGGAATAAAATTCAAGTTCAACGTTAGGTTTATGAATTGGATGAAAACAAATAGCGGGAAAACGTTAAGCGATGCAATCACAAAGTGGAACGAAATAGAAATTAAAAGTAAGAAGTCAGACAAACCAAAGATAATATCACCACAATTTGAATACAATACCTATTTAAGAGATTTCTTAGCAGACAATCCTAAGTTAAATCGTGATGTAGGAATAAAGTTATGGAAAATTAAAAAGTCACTAAGAGGAAATAATAAATACAGAAAAGAAGACCTTAAATTTATAGAAAAATTGAATAACGAGGCATAACAAGCGACGATGATGATCATGCTTCCTTCGTCAGCACGACGCATATCGCAGATCCGTCCGTCACCAAAAAAGAAAATAAAAATTGATATGAAGAACAAAACTATTGAACAACTTAAAAAAGAATACAAAGTATTAAAAAGCGGTACAAATTTTTTTGCTGGAATATTAATTGTCTTATTCATAGTTACAATTTACAATTCATTTTCGCAAAAATCCTTTGATCCATTATTAGCAATGGCATTTGCTTTTAGTGCTATTTTACCAATGAATTACAAAAAGATGAAGACTATAAAAACTGAAATTGATTCAAGGAAATAGTAATTTTATAGATTTTAATTGAAAATGGTTCAAATTCTATAAAAAAAGAAGGCGAAAGGCTAACAATGCATCTATGGTGCGACAAGTAAAGTCGCTTTTCTATACTGTTGAACCTAATTTAACCAACATCTTACATGAGGTTAAACAAAGGATTCAACCCTATGTATTGCCGTAGGTTTTTGAGCCGTGTGTTGGGGCATTAGCACGCACGGTTCTGAGAGGGGAAAGGAGGAGTAATCCTCCCGACCTACCTGACGCAATAAGCCCTATGCGGGCTTACTGCTTGTATGCAAAACCGTTAGCATTCATCAAAAATGAAAAATTATTCTTTGTATAAAGAATATTTAAACAATACAAAATCTATTCTTCACTAAATAATATAAATAAAATGAGATTTGAACCAAGAATTCTATTTTTAATAACTGCAATTGTATGTTTAGTTTATCTCATCAAAAACTTATTGGAAGGACCTGAATATAATGGAATCTTTTGGATATGTATATTTTGGGTATTTGCTGGAATTTACCTTTATAAAAAACCAATACAAAAAGAGGAATCGGATAAATACTAATTACCAGCTTAAAATATTACTTTGATTCAAACAATATTTTTTAATACAATAAAGTACTAGGTAAAAAACGAAAAGCTAACATTAGATATGATCGCATATCTCTTTGTTCCTCAGGAGACGACGACATATCATCATCCATTATCTACCATTATAAATTGAATTCTGATGGGAAGAAACCGGCAAAAATATATTCGACTGTTGAAGACTTATTACTTTTTATCAATCATATTAAGCAACCTGCATATTCAAAAATGATAAAGGATAAAGCTGATAAAATCGGTTGGTCAGGAGGTGGAGATGGCTTGTTTAATCATGACTCCTATAATTTTACTGGAAACTATGAATTAGTTTTCTTCTCAAATTACGATGATATCCCTTTGGTGATATTTTAAAAACGGTATACAACACTAAAGGCTGAGAATGAAGGTTATTGCTCTTAACCCGGGGAATTAGTAGGGAATAACCTCTCTATTCGACAGAGAGAATTTAACTCCCAAAGATACCCCAATCGTACGTGGCGAAAAATCAGTCATCTGACCTCTTCCCCCGTAATTCGTATAACGGCATTTCAAACCAATGGAAGTTCTACCTGCGACCTGTCTATTTATTTCTACCCCGCCGCCATACATATATCCAAATTCATAAATATTTTGCTTTGTTGCTTTGCTGTAATCAATAAGTTGTAGGTTTTCGTCTAGGACAAATCCCGAAAAACCGATTGAAGCAAGCCCAATCTCTCCACTAACGCTGAATTGCCATTTGTTTTTTAACAAAGCATATCCGATAGTTAAAGGCAGTTCTGTAATTTGTAAACGATTGATTTTTTTGACCGTACGCTGCAAAGTTTCTACATCAGTACGACTGCTGCGCGTGACTATTTCCTCTAAAGTGAACGTGTTAAAAGTAACTTGCGTAATGGCATTTTCCTGAACAACTTCACGTGTACTTGTTTCGGTATAGCTGAAAAGACTTTTCATTTCAGTAAAACGAAAACCTGCTTCAAAAAAGATATTTTTATGTTTTTGAAATAGAATACCACCGTGCAAACTGTAGGCAATCGGCTGTGACAGTGCGGTTTGCATTTCAGCATTTATCAGCTCATTTTCAGATGGATAAATATTGTTTGTCAAGACCGTTCCTCCGCTTAATTCCAATTGCAGCAAATTCTTTTTTGGCGTAAGCAAGGGCTTGATATTTGTTTCAGGTTTTATAGAAGCAATTTCATTATTTTTCAATAAAAAGGGAAAAGACAAAGTAGGAAGAAGTCGGATGATTTCAGATTCTTCCGTGAGCACCAATTTGTTTTTTTCACTTTCTGCCAATACGTTTTCTTCCGAAGACATGAGCGCGGGCATAGGATTTTTGAATTCATTTTTTGTCGGAAATGTACCTGCTTCTTGTTTGTTAACAATTGAAATATCTGTAAAAGGCGTGGTCTTTTTTGACTGTCTTTTCTGTGAGTTATCTTGTTTTTTCTCCTCTGTCAATCCTTCTTTTTCGAGTGCAGCAACAACAACAGAATCATTGTTTTTATTTAAAAACTTTTCCGAAGTTTCTGCGACCATCGTATTCGGCGCAACAGGTATTTTTTTAAGAAAAAAGAAAGAAAAAACGGAAATAACCACGGTCAATCCACAGGCGAAGATCAGAAAAAAAGGCAGCCTTCTTTTCTTTTTACGCGGACGTCGGATACCTTGTTCGACTTGATCCCAAGCCAAATCCGGCGGCAGGGTAAACTCTTCGTCAAACAGATTTCTCTGATCATTTTCTGAAAAATTATTTTCCATTATTCTACGAATTATTTTTTTCGCTTAAACTAATATTTTTTCGCAACCAATTCTTCGCGCGTGACAATTGAGAGCGCGAAGTTTCCTTACTAATGTCTAGCATTTTGCCTATTTCTTCATGACTATAACCTTTGACAGCCGAAAGTAAAAAAACGTTGCGATAACCTTCAGGCATCGGTTCAATTGTTTTAAGAAAATCTTCCAAATACAGTTGCCGCCAAATTACCGGTTCATCACTTTCAGTAAATTCGGCACTATTTTCCAAGTCTCGAATTCTGCCGGCTTTGCGCTTATAATCAATAACTCGATGTACGCTGACGTTGCGAATCCACGTTTTCAAACTTCCCTTTTCAGGTTTAAAATTCTGTAATTTCATAAAGACTTCACTGAAAATTTCCTGCATCATATCTTTATGATAATCAGGCGGAATGAAATATTTTCGGCAAATTGTATAGACATATCCTGCAAAACTTTCATACAGATACCGTTGTGCCTCGGGTTCTCCATCAAGGCAAGCAATTTTTAGTTCTTTGTCGGTATATGCAATTAGTTTTTTCGTCATAAATTACTCGCAGTTTCCCTCAAGAACGGGGACAAAAAATTCTCCTGAAATAATGACACCTTCCTCCCATATATCTTCTCCGATTCTCCTTTTAAAACTACCTTCCCACGTTCCGCGTAAAATAGTGTCTGAAACTTCGGTAAAAATCAGTTGATTTTCTTCGCCATCACTTCGATAAAAGCCTCCCTCTGTCTCCGTTGTATGAACAACAAAAATAGTTCTGACTAACGGGATTCCCCTCTCTATAATTGCGACATCATTATCGTGAAATCCAAAAAGGTTAGTACTAAAGTACAAAGTTCCGTTATTTATCAAAAACTGGGTAGTCGTATCTCCCGTTGTTTCATTAATCAAGTCACAGTAATGTGCAAATCCTTCTTTTCTGTATTCCGTTTCGTTGATAACAAACTTGGAATATCCCTGGCTGATTTGAAGCGTGTCTATCGGCATCTCGATTTCTGTTACTTCGGTCAAGTCTGTTTCTTCTGGATAACAACTGTAGAGAAATAAAGTACAAAATATAAATCCGAATAAATATAAAAATAATTTGTTTTTCATAATAAAATATTTAGCCTTTTATCTCAATCTATTTAATCGCCATTCCTTAGGAAAACGAGCAAACTTTATTCATAAAGTAAAAAATAAATAGTAAAGAAACTAGTGCCTCATCCCGTAAGTAAATAACAAGCATAGATTGGTATGGATTTACGGGATGAGGCACTAGCTATTAGTTTACAATTATCTTAGTCGCAGTATGTATCTTATTCTTAAGGGACCGACTTGTTAGAATATATATTCCTTGATTTATTCCACCTAATGGTATTGATATAGTATGCTCACCTCTTGCAAGACTGTATTCAAATCGCTTTATGACTTCTCCCAATGTGTTGATCAATTCGAAATGAATATCATCTTTGTAATTGCTCGTTAGTAACACATTAATTTCGTCATGAGTCGGATTAGGGTAGTAAGAAATACTGCTGTAGTTATTTTCTTCATAACTACTGGATAGTATAAGCGCATCGCTGACATTAATATTATCGATTATAACTTGATCTCCAAGAGCATCTTTGCCACTAAGGATAAGCCCATATAAGTTTCTTCCAATGAGAGATTTAGACTGGAAACAAACTTCAAAAGAGGCGCCTGCATAATCAGTTAAGTCAACAACATGATTATCGAACTGGTTTGAAATATTATATGAGTAATTCTCCGTGATTGGCGTCCCATTAACCAGGACTCTCATATTAGCTGCCCACGGCTCGTTGATACCGAGTGCGTTCCAGAGGCCTACCACCTGATGGATATATAAATCGAATGATAAGGAAGCCTCATCCCATTCTGTGGCATCCACGCACATACAAGTACGGGTCTCATGAGATATATTTTTTGACCAGATTTCATCTTCACTTTCTACCAAATCAATGTAGAGCTCGTTGGTACTAAGATCTACGACATCACTCCCGGTAAACATAAGCGCCTGGCTTTCGCTGTTATCATCGAATCTGTCTATCAATGTATCCTGATCAACTGCAGAGCCTAATCTAATGCGAAGTGATGATAATTCACTCTCATCGTCAAATGGATATATAAATGGTTGTTCTTTAGATTCAAAAAATTCTATGTTCTTTTCTATAATATTGTTTGTTAAGTTAGGATCATTGAGATAAGATACTTCGACACTTATCTGGTGTACGCCATAGTCGTCTACTGCTAATGTCCCTGGTAAAGTCAGTTCTACGATGTCTTCATACTTGAGCTCGTCAGTTATTACAATATCTGATTCTATAATAGAACTACCCAATGTAACTTTAGTGTTAATGACAGATCCGCTTGGTAGTGAGTCACATCCCAAAAATTGGAGTTGCACGACAGGATCCACTGACGTTAGTCCGCACGCTGTCGACTGGTTAGGATGTATAAAATCCACCAATCTTAAATCTTCATTTTGATAAATTCTATTCTCTATTTTTATATGAAGCGTATCATTGACAGGGTAGGCATCGGGATGATAATCTACCCAAGTTCTAATATCATATAATCCCACGTTGCTCAGGTCGGCTGTTTGCGCATATGTATATGTGAGTGACTCATTAGGACCTATGGTCTGAGGTATTGTAAATAACTCAGTGATAGGATTGCCACCATTGATAGAGTAAGCGAGTGATAGTTCTGTACCTTCTGCAAGCACATCGCCACAAGACTCGAAAGCGAGCTCAATAGATATCAATTCTTCAGACCCTAAATTACAATCAGATTTTAGATTTTCAATTTTGTTTATCTCAATGTCAGTGCCTTTTATGATTTCACCTAATCCGACTGCAAACCAGGCCGAAGATGCGCTAACAACTTCTGGTGAGCATTCGCCATATAAATCCTCAGCAGCCTGTAAAGACAGGTTGCAGTAGTCTTCATAATCAGAGGATTGTATCAGGTATTCGCTCAGCGTTCTATAAGCTATATTAGCCGCTTTATCAAAACCAATTCCTTCGATGCTAAAATTTTCTCCACTTTCTGTGACCCCTGATCCACCTTCTACCAGGTAATAATACCATAGATTACCTATGGAACTATTATAGTGAACGTCAGCGCTACCTACCCAAAATTCTCCATCATAGAATGCAGGCATATTTAATGACTTAGGGTCATCCATTCGCCTTAAGACACTGTTTAATTGAGCACCTATGTCCCAGGTATAATCACCAGTTGTATGTTGTACTACGGTTACCCCGAATATGTCACTCATAGATTCATTTATAGCCCCTGACTCTCCACTATATATCAAGTTAGCTGTATTTTCTGTTACTCCGTGAAAAATCTCATGAGCTATTATGTCAAGGCTACTCATTGGCACCGTTACATCGCTATCAGGATTTCCATCCCCTATATTAATACTTCCATTTACGTAGTAAGCATTGCCCACTGGACCACCTCCCATTGGGTCTTGAGCATGCACATTTACGTTTATAGCACTACCTTCATCATCCATTCCGTCTCTTTCTATCTTTGTATGAAGATATCCTAATGTTTTTTCAGTGCCCCAGTGACAATCTACGGAGGGCTGATCTAGCCACACGTTATTTGTTGATTCTACAATTTCAAAGTTGTTTAGAACATCTCGTGTTCTGATGATAACTTCACCTTCATCATTATACTTGATCATCTTGTATTCATTGTCACTGATCGAATCTACAGTCATTAGGATGGGGCCCATAGTGTACAAGCCTTCAGCGACTGCCGGGACATTAGCCGTATGATGAGTGCAATGTTTAGATAATATCTTGCCAGTAAGGGCATCCAGGAATAAAGTATATGATTCGAAAGGATCCGATATGTAGGTTTTTACTTTGTAAGAAAATAGATAATCTTTACCATCTTTACTGTAGTTCTCATTGTACCAAACCTTAGAAATATCGACACGATACGCATCATTTATATCTTTTATTTCCCAGCTTAGTTTTCTGTTTAGTGGGAATGCTGTTCTTATTATATCCAGTATATTATTTTCTGGTAAAATGGACGCTGGAATATCGGGATTCATATCTGTGAGCCATAGTCCATTAGCTGTTGTTTTTCCGTCTTCATATTGGTGAGTAGCTATAACCGCACCTTCGACTGGATAGCCTGCGATGGTTTGCTTGTACCTTTTATGATTGATGTTTAGTCCATCAATGTGATTGTATTGTAGTAATAGTGAATTCTGAGGATGTACACCAAGCGCCTTCTTTAAACTAAATTCAGACTTTAACTCTGATTGAGATATAGTGGTGAATTCGAGTTGGTATTGGTGTTGACTGAACGCAAGTACAGAATTAAGAAATAAGAAAACAATTAAATAGTGTTTATTGGATAAGATCATAACCTGACATGCGTTTATTAAATCACATTTTACCAAAAAAAAGGCAGAAAGTGAAGCTTAAAAATAATGAACTTAACTTTTCCTTATTATAAATTTTTGTGTACTTATACTTTCACCATTTGAAACTTTTAATATATAAAAGCCTTCAGGAGCAGAAAGGTCGATTCTTATTTCTGAAGATTCATTGAGAATTTCATTTTTATTATATAATTCCTTACCAGTCATTGTGTATATTGTTATTTGAATTTGACCTAAATCTCTATCCGTAGTTATGTAAAACTGGCCATCAGATGGATTGGGATACATAGATAGTATGCTCCCGTCAATTGAAAAGTCACTTGTCGAGGTCAATTCACCCACAATGTAAGTCTCAACGATAGGAGGAGAACAAAAAGCCAAGTCAGTTATTGTTACCGTATATTCACCAGGTTCCAGGTCAGTTATCGAAGCTCCAGATGCACCATGGCTCCACAAGTATTCATAATTGCCTGATCCATTAGATGTCACAAGCGATATCGCTCCGTTGCCTTCATCACTACTTGAATCGGTTATCTGTGCTGATGATACTTCTGGAACCGAATTTTCAGCAATTGCATACATCACCACTTGATTAGACGCCACAATGCATTCAGCTTGGCTCAAGTCAGGTCGGGAAATACTAGATTCAAGTAATGGGGCATTATAGTAATAGTACCACCTGAAGTACACGCTATCATTTTCAAATCCGAAATAATTAAATAAGTTTACAAATTTATCTGTTGTTATATCGCCTGCATATACATAATTGGTAACAGAACCATCATCTACAGGAATAGCAATGTTCGTGTGGTCTACACTGCTTTCTACGAATACAAAACCAGAATATTTGTCTGGATCCTCCACGCCAAAAGGCACTACTTTCTCGGTAATATCAGCGAGACTAAATTCTGAAGAACATAGGTAGTTATCAGCTTCTTCATAAAATTCAAATGTTAATTTAAGATTATCATCCCCACAATTAACGGGAGTTAATCGCTTAAGCGCTAAACAGAATTTTCCTGTTAGATTAAATTCCGGTAGGTCAAAGTAGTCTCCACCATCTATAAGTATATAATAAGGGACACCAACTTCTGTAGACAATAATGCTTTAAATGTAAAGTCTCTGTCTTCTACTACCGTTATACTTTGTTGACCTCGATTGCATGATATGAACTCTAGGTTACCGCAACTGCCTTTATATATAAGTGCCTGGCTGGTATTTAGGTATTCGTCATCAGAAACGCCACATGCAGTTGTCCCTATCTCATAAGAATGACCATCACCTATAAATGTATACCATAGAGAATGCTGCAGCCCCTCATTATCTAAACATCCTATGTTAGCAGGATTAGTATCTTCGCCTCCTGTAGCATTCGTATTATCAAATTGAATACTGGTGACCACATCTTCATACTCCATATTGCTAATCAAATCTGCAATATCATAGGCATCAGTGCAATCATCGTAAGATTGAGCTTGTACAGCAGAATATGTTATGAATATGCCGATGAATACAAGTGAGAGTTGGAGAAAAAATAAGTAAATTTTATTCATTTTTTTTGAATTTTATATTTATGAAATTGAGAATATTGCTTAATTTATTTTATCAATATTGCTTAATTATTTTTTTACTGATTCGTCCATTTTCTGATAAAATTGACACGAAATAAATTCCTGCAGGATATAAATCCATGTTGAATTCTAAGTTGTTTCTGCCTGGGTTGATGGATTCTTTTGTTCTTTGTATTGCGTATCCGTAAAGGTTAGTCAGCTGCACTTCTACATCTAACAACTTTGTTGCCTCTATATCGATATGTAATAAATTGCTGACAGGATTCGGCCATATAGTTACGTCGGCATTTAATTTATTTGAAAAAGTAGAACTTAGCCCATCTCCGTATCTAAAATTGTGGTCTTTTCTTTCTCTGAATTCGCCTCCCGAAGCCAATATTAATCCATTATCATCCTTGAGTACATAACGACCTATCCCTGAGTTACAGCAAATACCATTAGATTTGAAATCAGTGATGACAAATGTGTAGCATCCAGTTGCGGGTAATTCTATTGTTTCTTCAATGATTTCCTGATATCCATATGCAGAAGGGTGATCAGGTACTTGTGTATTTATATTACCAATATTATCAAGACCAACCAACGGATTACCACCTTCTGCGACTATCATATCAGAGTCATCAAGAATAGCCCAATAAGTCTCCCTACCTAAATGGTTGGTTCTTATCTCCAATAAGAGACTACTCGTGCTGGCAGTATTGGCCTCATTAATATTTTTTACAAGAACATTGTCTGTTAAGTCATCATCTGACTGACCATTAGGATTTGATAGATTTATTTCTATTTCAGATGTCTCACTGAGCGTAATCTCACTAAATGTAATTTGGTCATGTCCATATGGTGTCAATGACCCTGTCCACGTCATTTCTTCAATCAAAATATTGTCCACATAAAGTTTTGCATCACATGATGTTAATAAGTCTAAACCACTATTCCTGAAGTCTATGCCAGGCATAAATGTCGCAGCATCGCAGATATTATCCTCATAGCCATTAAAAGCGTAAGCGGTGACGTTAAGCGGAGATTCTGGCATAGAGCAGTTGAGTCTTTCTGTTAGATAATCTATAACGTGAGGTTTAGTAGGATCAAATCCATTCGGATTAAAAAAGTCCCTATCCATTTCAACGACAGTTCTGTCTGTGCATATTTGTACAAATGTTGGGTATTGTTCTACATTAAAATAATGGCGAATCTGATCATTGTCGATCATAGGGTATTCAACATCTTCTGTCCAATCACCTAATGTATTGCTGCCCGTTCCTGTTATGTCATCTATTCCTGTACTACCACTGCTTTCTATACCCATCACAAAGTAATCATCAAGACCACCAGGCCCATTCAAATCCCATAATTTTGATAGTTCTTCCCCATTATGATAATCCCAACACGGAGGACACCATGTCGCGTAAAAATCCAATACGACAGTCTTACCGCTCGCTAATATATCATATAGCTCGTGAGTCTCGCCATTAATATCGGTTACAGTAAAGTTAGGAGCGATAGTTGGAGATTGTTGGGCGTACAGCGTATGACCAAATATTACCATTGCCATTATAAAAGGTACTATTTTTTTCATTTCGACTTTAGATTTAGTTAATTAAGAGATATCTTCTAAAACACTATCCGATATTTTTGACAAAAACGTTGCATCTGTATATTATTTTAATTTCAAGCCTAGTGCGTCGAGTACTAAATTATTATGTATTTCAAATTGTTAATTTTTTCCAAGAGAATAAGAACAGCTGATTAGTGATTAGTTAATCGGTTCTCCCAACGCATAGGTATCGCACTCTAAAGTATTTGAAAAACTCAAAAAAGACTGCCGAGAAGGTTAAGTTGACAGATCAACGTAGGAACAAGGCAATGCCTTGTTCCTACGTTGATCAATATACCCAGCAATTTAGTTCCCGAGGCACTAG